>Ga0181420_1000031_pt1 | contig 43537 bp, 38 predicted proteins | sample 43SPOviralmetaG_FD_130145 | JGI IMG/M metagenome (GOLD analysis project Ga0181420, IMG submission 130145) | Marine viral communities from the oligotrophic San Pedro Time Series (SPOT) site, San Pedro Channel, CA, USA - 43 SPOT_SRF_2013-05-22 | ecosystem: Environmental > Aquatic > Marine > Strait... | reverse complement strand
GTTTATGCCGCAAAGCCCATATGCGATTGCTAAATGTGCCGCTCATTATATGACTGCATTATTTCGTGACGGTTATAATATACATGCAAGTGCCGGAATCTTATTTAATCACGAAGGGCCACGTAGAGGCGAGAATTTTGTAACGAGAAAGATTACAAAATGGATTGGAGAATTCGTAAAAAGCGGACGAGATCCAGAATTTTCAAAGCTGCGTCTAGGCAACTTAGAAGCATTTAGAGATTGGGGGTACGCAGGAGATTACGTGGAAGCGATGTGGATGATGCTCCAACAGGATAGTCCACAGGACTTTGTTATCTGCACCGGCGAGACTCATACTATTCGCGAGTTCCTAGACGTAGCGTTTTCATCTATTGATATAGAAGATTGGTCTGACTTAGTAGTTCAAGATCCAGAGTTTTATAGACCAGCAGAAGTAGATTATTTAAAGGGTGATTGTAGTAAAGCAAACGAAATTTTAGGATGGAGTCCTAAATACAGCTTTGAAGATTTAGTTAAATTAATGGTAGATCATGACACAAAATGAAAATATATAAGGTAGAGCTAGACTTAACTTTGGTTTTACCAAGACTAATCTCCTTTCAATTGAAAGAATTTAATCATGAAAGACCAATAATTTTTGTAGAAGCTAACGATCCAGATGAAGCCTGTTTTTTAGCTACTTTTAGATTTGCTTCAGTCATACTAAAACAAGACTCATCCTCTAAGACAGCAGAGCTTGTTGTAGAAATCTTACAAGACGTATCAGTAAAAAAAGCTATAGTACCTAAATGAAAAGAAATTATCACGATCCAGTTTATGAAAAGTGGAGAAAAGACGTTCTTAAAAGAGACGGCTACAAGTGCCAAATGCCTTCGTGTAAACATAAAAAATATTTACAAGTACACCACATTAGGAAATGGTCTTCTGCTTCTTCTTTAAGGTTTGATATAGACAACGGTATAACTTTATGTCGTTACTGCCACAGTAAAGTGAACAGGAACGAAGTATTTTATGAAAAATTATTTTCCGAAATAGTGAGAGACAAAAATGCCTAAACCCTTTACTATAATAAAAGACACTAGAGAGCAAGAAGGTTACACTTTTGAGCGTAGTCACTCTAGATATCACAAGTGCAACGGTATGGTTTTAGAAAAATTAGATACCGGAGATTATTCCATAAAAGGACTAGAAGAGAAGATATGCATAGAAAGAAAAGCTAGTGTTACTGAATTCGCAAACAATATAGGGCATGATACTATAAGGTTTCATAAAGAAATAGAAAGAATGAAAGAATTTCCTCATAGATTTATAGTATTAGAATTTTCTCTTTCAGACCTAATGGATTTTCCAGAACGATCAGGTATACCAGAGGATGACTGGGGTAAACTTAAAGTAACAAATAAATTTATGCTTAGAAAAATTATGGAATTTCAAATGAAGCATGACATTCATGTATTATTCTGCGATTGCAAAAAACATGCAAAGTGGGCAGTTTTAAGTATATTAAAGCGTATTAATGAACTATACACTTAGGAGCTTTTAGATGAGTTTGTCTATAGACACTATTTCAGACGTTCATTCTTATGGACTGGACATTAAAAACAGAGAGCTATATTTACACGGATATGTTGGAAATACGGATGATGATCCCGGTGTAGAATACAGGATGGCTGCAAACTTCTACAAAAACCTCAGAGTGCTTGATTGCATAAACCAAGAGCCAATTATTATTCATATGCTTAGTGAGGGTGGAGAATGGTCAAATGGAATGGCAATATTTGACGCTATTTGTCTTTGCAGGTCTTATGTTACCATAGTAGCTTACGGTCAAGCAGAATCCATGAGTAGTATTATACTTCAAGCTGCGGATAAAAGAATACTGACACCAAATGCTCACTTCATGCTGCATTACGGATCTGTGGATTGCTCTGGTGATCACCTAAGCGCTCATAATTACGCAAAAGTAGATAAGCGTAACACAGAAACTATGGTTGACATCTACGCTGAAGGTTGCGTAAAAGGCAAATACTTTAAAGAGCATTACAAAGAATTGACTGAAGAAAAGGTTAGAAATTATTTAAAAAGAAAATTAAAAGATGGAGACTGGTATTTAGACGCTAATGAAACAGTTTATTACGGTTTTGCAGACGCAGTGCTTGAGACAAGAAAATACCCGAATATAGAAAGTTTAAAATAATCTATGTCAAATCTTAAAAATATAGATGAAGCTTGGTTGAATTTAGATATACCCGACCGTGATGTATTTAATCCATTTGATTTAGTTGATCTTAGAGATGAAGATTACCATTTAAAATTAACTTGGCTTATGACTAGGCCGGAATATTTTTCTTTCTTATGTAAACATGTTTTCAACATAAATATTTTACCATCCCAAGCCTTGTTTCTATGCGAGCTATGGAATCGTAAATTCCCAATGCTTATAGCTAGTCGTGGTTTTGGTAAGTCATTTATATTATCTTTATACTCCATGATTAGAGCTTTAATTTTACCAGAAAGAAAAGTTGTGGTTGTTGGTGCAGCCTTTAGGCAGTCTAAGGTTTTGTTTGAGTACATGGAAACAATTTGGAATAACTCACCTATATTAAGGAGTATGTGCGATTCAAGTAGTGGGCCAAGACGAGATGTTGATCGTTGCGTTATGCGTATCAATAAGTCTCGCGTCACTTGCCTCCCTCTGGGTGACGGACAAAAAATTAGAGGTCAGAGAGCTAATGATATTATTAGCGATGAGTTCGCTTCCATTCCTAGAGATATCTTTGAAACAGTTGTCGCTGGTTTTGCTGCTGTTAGCTCTGATCCTATAGAAAATGTTAAAAAAATCGCAGCAAAAAGAAAAGCTGAAGAACTAGGTTTAGATATAGAACAAGAAAGTAAAGACATAATAAAGAAAAGAGACAACCAAATTATATTGAGCGGTACTGCTTATTATGACTTTAATCACTTTGCTGAGTACTGGAAAAAATGGAAATCAATAATTCAAAGTCAAGGTAGAAAGAACAAGCTTAGGGAAATCTTTGGTGAAGATCCACCAAACGATTTTAACTGGAAGGATTACTCTGTCATAAGAATACCTTATGAGCTTCTACCAGAAGGCTTTATGGACGCCTCACAGGTCGCCAGATCAAAGGCAACAGTCCATGCTGGGATATATCAAATGGAGTTTGGAGCGTGCTTTACACGCGATTCTCAGGGCTTCTTTAAAAGAACTCTAATAGAAAGCTGCGTAACAAGCGACCTTAGCCCTATAAAAAATTCTAAAAACGAAGATGTTGTTTTTCAGGCGCAACTAAGGGGAGATCCTAACAAGAAATACGTCTTTGGTGTTGACCCAGCTTCCGAGGTTGATAATTTTAGTATTGTCGTTTTAGAGTTAAATGATGATCACAGAAGAATAGTTCACTGCTGGACGACAAATAGAGATCAGCATAAAGAAAAGGTTAAAAAAGGCTTTTCAAAAGAAAGCGATTTCTATGCATATTGCGCGAGAAAGATTAGAGACTTGATGAAACTCTTTCCCTGTGTTCACATCGCTCTAGACGCCCAAGGTGGAGGTATAGCGGTTTCAGAGTCTTTACATGATACTGATAAGATTGAAGAGGGGGAGCTACCCATATGGCCCACAATAGACGACGATAAACCTAAAGACACGGATGATCAGCGAGGATTACACATTTTAGAGATGTGTCAGTTTGCAAAGTATGACTGGTTGGCGGAAGCAAACCACGGTCTAAGGAAAGACCTTGAAGATAAAGCTATATTGTTTCCTATGTTTGATGCTGTTTCTTTAGGCATATCAAACGCTGAAGATGGGCTAAAAGGAAGAGTCTTTGATACACTTGAACAGTGTGTTCTAGAGATAGAAGACCTCAAAGACGAGCTAACTATGATCCAGATTACGCAAACAGCGACAGGTAGAGATAAATGGGATACACCATCAACCGTTATTGGTACAGGTAAAAAGGGAAAACAGAGAAAGGACCGTTACTCTTCTTTAATTATGGCTAATATGGCGGCGAGAACAATAGCAAAAACTCCAGATCCAGTGTCATATAACTTCTATGGTGGTTTTGCTACTATGGAAAAAGATGAAAAACAAAAGAGCGGTGGAAGTCTTTATTCAGGTCCAAACTGGTTTACAGATAGTATCAATGATGCTTACTAATTGTGTATAATCTAATACCAGTTCAATTACAATCTAATTAAAGGTTTTCACGATGGATAATGATATTAATGACTCATTAATAACTTGGAATGATGCAGATCCAAATAGCAAAGCGAGAGCTTTTGAGAGTTTTTCAGACTCAATTGAGTCCTACGAAGGTGTGGCTAAAGGATATCACAGGGAATTTCTTGATATAGAGCCAAACAGATCCGCTAGACCATCCTTTACTGGTTCTGACTATTATGCTTTCAGACCAGAAGAGCAAGTACCCCGCAAAGCAAAACGCATTATAAAAATGTGTATGGACGCTTATGATAAAGTTGGTATCGTTCGGAATGTAATTGATTTGATGGGTGACTTTGGTACTCAAGGTATAAATATCGTACACGAGAACAAGAGCGCAGAAAAATTCTTTCAGCAATGGTTTAAAAAATGTGACGGAAAAGAGAGATCAGAAAGATTTTTAAACAATTTGTACAGAACAGGACAGGTGTTTGCATATAGAAGCACTGCGACAATTACTCCCCAGATAACAAAGTTTATTAAATCTATGGGTAGTGATATACGAGTTGAGATACCAAGTATAAAACAAAATGAAATACCTTGGAGATATAATTTCTTCAACCCACTAACTGTAGACATGAAAGATGGAGACATAAATCTATTTTTAGGTAGAAAAAATAACTATCAAATTTCATCAAATTCATTTTTTGACAATTTTAAAGATGGCGCTATTCCAGCGAAATTGCTAGATACCTTACCACCAAACGTTAAAACAGCATATAAAAGTGGTCAGAGAAAAATCTCGCTAGATCCAGAAAAACTCTCAGTTCATTACTATAAAAAAGACGATTGGCAGCAGTGGGCGCATCCGCTCACCTATGCTATTTTAGATGATATCATCATGCTGGAGAAAATGAGACTTGCTGATCTGTCTGCACTTGATGGGGCTATATCTAACATCCGACTATGGACGATTGGTAGTTTGGATCATAAGATATTACCAAATAAAGCTGCTATTAATAAGCTAAGAAATATCCTTGCTAGTAATGTAGGAGGAGGAACGATGGAGCTTGTTTGGGGTCCAGAGCTTTCTTACACAGAGTCAAACAGTCAAGTTTACAAGTTTTTAGGTTCTGAAAAATACACATCTGTATTAAACAGTATATACGCTGGACTTGGAGTTCCCCCAACCCTAACAGGTATGGCTACAAACGGCGGCGGATTTACAAACAACTTTATCTCATTAAAAACTTTAGTAGAAAGGTTGCAGTACGGAAGAGACCAGCTTACAAAATTCTGGGAAAAAGAAATTGAAATTGTAAGAAAAGCTATGGGGTTCAGAAAGCCAGCACATGTTGTTTTCAACCATATGAGCCTCTCTGACGAGTCAGCAGAAAAGAATCTGTTAATCCAACTTGCTGACAGGGACATTATTTCTCATGAAACTGTTCTTGAAAGATTTAAAGAGATACCATCCGTAGAAAGGATGAGACTGCAAAGAGAAGATAAAGCTAGAAATAAAGAAAAACTGCCAGATAAGGCAAGTCCATTCCACAATGCTAACCATAAAAAAGACCTTGAAAAGATTGATAAGCAAGTCAAACAACAAGATAGTAAGAAAAAACAAGAGGTTAAGGAGAATGGTCGCCCTCCACTCACTCCAGATGAGGGTCCAAGAAAGAAAAGGGTTGAAACACCCAAGAGTAAGCCGGGGGTTGCAGAGCTTGTCGTGTGGTCTACATCTGCATTTGAGTATACTGAAAATATAAACAAAGGTTATTTAGAAATAAAAGAAAAGTCTAATGCTAGACAGTTAACTAAACATGAGTCAAAAGAATTAGAAAATATTAAATTGGCAGCCTTTCTTGCTCTTGAGCCTATGTGCGAACTCTCAGACAAAAACCTACATAAAGCATTGTCTTCAAACAATTTAGTACCCAAAGAGTATAAGCAAATAAGAACCACCAGTACTAGTATGGATGGCTATAAAAAGATGGTCGTAGGACTTTATGTAGAGCAATTTGTAGGCGAAAAATAGCGTTTTGAGAAAAAAATAAATATTTTGTGTATAATGTTCTGAGGTAAAAACATGATTAAAATTTTTCAAAAAGAAATAGACGATGGCATTGGCGATCTCGTTAAGATTACGGCCAGTGTTGCGTATTGCTCCGAGGCTACAGTTTACACGGGCGATATTGTTACTGCCAAAGAGATTATCTCAGACAAGGAAGTATTGAATAAAGTTCTTGCTGAGAATAAAGACCAAATAGACTTGCATTATATTGAGTCTGTTTTGGTTTCTTGCGGGTGGAACAAAAATGATGACGTGTTTATGCCGGAACCAACTTGGGCAGCAAGAAACACACCTGAAGATAAACAATTTAATTTTATGCACGATGAAAATGATATCATTGGGCATATAACGGGAAGTTACGTCTTGACTAAAGACGGTAAGGCAGTTGCAGATGACGAGGATCTAGCTAGACCAGATGAGTTTGATATAATCACTCAAGCGGTGCTTTATAATAGCTGGACAGGAGAAGAAAATAGAGACCGTATGAAAAGTATCATTGCTGAGATGAATGAAGGCAAGTGGTATGTTTCTATGGAGTGTCTGTTTGCGGGATTTGACTACGCTTTACTGAACGACAAGGGAGATGCTAAAGTATTAGCTAGGGGCGAAGACTCTGCATTCCTAACTAAGCACTTACGTGCTTATGGAGGTAGTGGACAGTATGAAGGATACAAAGTAGGTCGTGCGCTTAAAAATATTTCCTTTTCTGGTAAAGGCTTGGTCTCAAAACCAGCCAACCCAAGAAGTGTTATACTAAATAATAAAAGCACAGCTAATTTTAATTTTAACGAATCTGATTCTAAGTTTCAAATAGGAGATTTCAAAATGTCAGACACATCACTGTTAGAAAAGCAGTTGGAAGATGTGAAAGCACAGCTTTCTCAGGCCAAATCTGAAAATGAGGCCATCAAAGCTCAAATTGAAGAAGTTAAAGACAAAGAGTTTGCTTCCAAAGTGGAAGTATACGAGTCTGAGGCTAATCAAAGTCAAGCAACAATTACAGAACTTGAAGATAGTATTAAGTCTACTCAAGCTCGCGTTGCTGAACTTGAAGATTCACTCGCATCATCTCAAAATGAGCTTGTACAAGCAATGAAAGAGATGGACGAGATGAAAAAGAAAGAAAAGATGGAGAAAAGAAAAGCTTCGCTTGTAGAAGCTGGTCTTAATGAGGAAGAGGTGGAAGAGTCCATTGCAAATCTTGACGCATTGAGCGAAGAGGCATTTGATGCCATCGTAGCTATGATGAAGAAAAAAGAAGATGAAAAAGCAATGAAAATGAAGCCTACAGCAGAAGAAGATGCTGAAGCAGCAATGCCACCAGCACTCAAGGAAGCTCTGGAAAAGAAGAAAAAAGATAAAGAAGCAAAGGCTGACGAAGTAGAAGAAGAGGTAACAGCAGAAGATTTTGAAGGTGTTCAAACTTCTGAAGCTACTCTTGTTGAGTCAGACGAATACGATGAAGTAGAAGCTACCAGAGCTAGCGTAGCTGCTTGGTTTGATAACAACAGAATTTCTAAATAATTTAAAGGAGATTTAACAATGGCTCTTAAAGCAGACAGATACGAAGAATCAACAGATATCTCGTTCTTTTATAACGAAGGTGTAGCCACTCGTGGTGGTGTTGTAATTCTCGCTGACCAAGGCTTGGCTTCTGGTGCAGCAATGGATCAGGGTGAAAACCTTGTAAAATATGGAACAGCAGTAGCCACTGACGTTCCCGTTGGTATTCTTCTTAACGATGTTGTTAATAAGGATTTGACCAGAACTCATCTTAACCAACATAAAGATGAAGTTCAAAAGGGCGGTAAAGTTACCGTTATGACTCGTGGGTGGGTTGTTACTAGTAATATTGAAGGCACACCAGTCGCGGGTGAGCTTGCTTTTGCATCTCCGTTTACGGCTGGTGCTGTTTGTAATGGTACGACTTTCGCCGCTCAGTCTGGTGAGCTTGCAATCGGAAGATTCATGTCTCGTGCGGATGGCGATGGTTACGCTAAACTTTACGTCAACCTTCCTAACGCCTACGGCTCGTAATCCATAATATAAGGAGAATTTTATAATGTCATACTCAGAAAGACCAAGTGATGAATTCATCACATTGCTGAAAAAATCTGGCGATAGCGATCAAAACGTTGCTTATGCCGCACAAAGAGAATTCGCCAAAGCATTGGAACTTCCATTGCGTAAAGGTGTTTTAGTCGGAAATATCCTTGGTGATATTTTTGAAACTATTAATATTGAGCCGGGGGCCTCTACAGAGTATCCTCTTGACTTAATTTCTCCGGGACTTGAGGGCGAGCATGTAGCCTATACAAATCCCGGTCATGGTCGTGTACCTGAACGTGCCGTTGAGGGCGACTACGTTACGATTCCAACCTATAGCATCACAAGTAGCATTGACTACTTACTTCGTTATGCTCGTGAAGCTCGTTGGGATATTGTTGGTCGTGCTATGCAAGTCCTTGAGACTGGATTCGTCAAAAAGATGAATGATGATGGATGGCACACCATTCTTGCTGCTGGCGTTGATCGTAACATTTTGGTTTACGATGGTGACGCTACTGCTGGCTTGTTTAGCAAGCGTTTGGTTTCGTTGTTGCAGACTGTTATGCGCCGTAATGCTGGCGGTAACACTGGATCTGCTAATCGCGGTCGTTTGACTGACCTCTACGTATCACCAGAGGCATTGGAAGATGTTCGCAACTGGGGTATTGATCAGATTGACGAAGTAACTCGTCGTGAGATCTACACCGCCGCCGAAGGTGGAGCGCCTATCACCAGAATCTTTGGTGTTAACCTCCACGATCTTGATGAGCTTGGCGAAGGTCAAGAGTATCAATCCTTCTTCACTGAAGGTCTTGGCGGTGCTGTTCAAGGTTCTGACCTTGAGTTGGTGGTTGGATTGGACCAGTCTTCTAACGACAGCTTTATAATGCCAATGAAGCAGCAAGTTGAGGTTTTTGAAGACCCTGCTCTTCACAGGCAGCAACGTGCTGGTTATTACGGTTTCGCTGAACTTGGCTTTGGCGTTCTTGATAACAGAAGAGTTATTTTGGGATCGTTCTAGTAATACTAGGATAACAACCTCAATTAATAAGAGTCACTCTCTATTCTGGGAGTGGCTCTTTTTTTGTGTATAATATGATATAAAACGTTTTATTTGTAGGATATTCTAAAGGAGTATTTCAATGGCAGCTTTATCAGATTATCTAGAATCTGGTCTTCTACATCATATATTTAGAGGACAATCATTTGCCAAGCCCACCAATATAGCTATTGCCTTAACTAGCGGTGTGCCTAGCGACTCAGATACTGGCGTAAATCAATATAATGATGGTAGTCTTCAAGAATTACCATCTGGATTAGATAATGTGGACACGGGGTATAGACGTTTAAATTTAGGAAACCCTTCCACACTAGGCGATAATGTATGGAATTACGACACAGAGGAACACGAGCAAGGCTCTGGTTTAATAAAAAATAGAAGCCAATTCTTATTTGATGAAGGGGATGGTAGTGCAGCCCTTGTTGATTGGGGATGGGTTTCAGGCATTGCTATAGTTGACTCTGGAGAGTGGGGTACTGGAAATCTCTTAATGCACGCCGCACTGGACAACCCACGTATCATCTACGCTGGAGATACAGTTAAATTTGATATGAGTACATTGCAAATCAGTTTCAAGTAAATCCCTCATAAGGTTCGCTGTTCATGATTTTATCTAAGTCAGAGTATATATCGCATATTGGTATTTTATTACCAGATAACTCTACTCAAGAAATATCTCCTAGAGATTTAAGAGTAAGTTTAATAGATCTTATTGACTCTACACACATGTTCTTAGAGAACGTAGATGTCAATAGTCTTAACTTTGCAACACCGGAAGTTAGAACGACAAAAGCTGGTCAGTTAGCGCTTCAGAAGCTACATTTAGCCGGAAGAAGCAGCATTGATAATACAGCTATAGGCTATTATGCTCTAGGCGCAAATTATGCAACAAGCGGAAATACTGCTGTGGGTTCTTTTGCCCTTGGTTGTAATTTAACTGGAAATCACAACATTGGAGTTGGTCTTAATAGTACCGCTGGTAATGTTAATGGCTCTGGAAATATAGGTATAGGTAATTATACTTTATATAGCAATAGATATGGTGATTACAACATAGCAATTGGTCATGGAGCGGGTAATTTTCTGGGAGAGCGAACCGATCACACCTTGTCTATTGGTGTTTATCCCGGATTAGATGCTGGTAATACTTGTGACATAGTATTAAATTCTGGAACTCCCCCCTTAATGTATGGAGATCTTTTAAATAGAAAACTTGGCTTAGGTGTTAACCATCTTCATGATTATGGAACTTTACAAGTTTCAGGCGATATATCCCCCTACGTTAGCGGAATTGGTAATATAGGTGTTTCTGAATATGCTTGGAAATCTGTTAACGAGGTTATATATTTTTCTGGTGGCAAGATTGGCGTTGGCACTGAGACACCCTCTGGGGATCAGGGTATACTAACAATAGATGGTCATGTTGTCCCAAATAAAGATTCTGTATACGCCTTGGGTCACTTTGATGCCAATACTGGCGACAAGTTGTTGTGGGATGGTTATTTCAACGATGTCCTAATATCTGGTAGATTACATGCAAATGACGTTACATACAACCATATAGATGAGTGCATGTATGATTGTAAAACATTGCATCTCGCTACTAGTGGTTTGTGTGAGGGCGACTTAGGTTTTCATAACTCTGCGGTCTGTGGTTATCTAAGCGATCAGGCTTTAGACGGCGCTGGATTTGAAGTTCACTCTAGCGGACACGACTACAGAAGAGATTATACATTTTTGTATAGATTCCCAGACGCCACGTTGTCATGCCTAGAGGTGGATAGTCACTTCTCTAGATCAAGATGGGAATCTAACATAAGTATAGAGATTACATCGGGAAACCACTTACAAACTGATAGGGTTTTAGGTAAAGGCTCTTTAGCGTTGGTGGTTCAAAGCGGCTGCCAAGGTATAAAAATCAAGGGTGATACTTCTTGCTCCGGTGTCAATTTTGGCAGTATGGGTGTTATTGATAGCGGTTTTTGCTGTAAAGATCATAATTTTGTTTCTAACTCTGGAAGTCACATCCTAGACGATGGAAATGTTAGCGGTATTGATCTATCTGTTATGTACGGCAGTGTGGATTCTGGTGTTCAAATTGAACAGATGTACGCCTCTAGAATTAAAACCTGCGACACCTTACGTGGATTTAGTTGGATTTATCATGACGAAATTGACGTTTTTGTTTCTGGGTGCGCAAGCACTTTAATGCCAGCTACGACTACATCTACCACTGTAGAGCCAACTACTACATCTACAACCGTAGGCCCAACTACAACTTCTACTACAACCTCTTCTACGACTAGTACCACAGTTCTTCCTCCTCCTCATGCTATTTGGTGTCGTACAATAGCATCGCCAGATGGAACATTCATTTGCGGTCCTCAGTGGGAGGCTTGTACAAATTCTATAGCTAATAATGATTGCAATCCTGTATCAAATTGTGATGAATGTAATACAACCACAACTACCTCAACAACTACAAGTAGCACAACCTCAACTACGACTACGTGCGCACCGGATAGAGAGCCTCCTTGCAATCCCGGAGGACATGCAGGAGAAGGATTTACTTGCTGTAATGATCTAGGAGCTTTAGTGGCTATTGATGGTGATTTTCAGTGTTGTGTGTTCTGTGATGACTACGGGTTATACACACCAGATGATGTCAACGGTTGCGACACAGGTGCTTGCTGCGGTGCTGGGTTTACTGGATATTGCTTCCAGTCAACTGAGAGTGCATGTATTGACGCAGCAATTCCCGGTACTTGGTATCGCGGAAAGACCTGCGATGACGTAGCGAGCGGTGAGAATACGCCTTGCACTACAACTACTTCAACTACCAGTACCACTGAATCACCAACGACTACCACTACTACTGATTCGCCAACGACTACCACCACTACTACCACCACTACTACGACAACTACTACGACAACTACTACGGCAGCGCCTACTACCACAACCACAGAGGGTGCTGGCTACACAACAATAAGTCCATGATGTTAATTTTAATATATGAAACAGGAACATATAAATGAAAGATAGATTTTCACTACATGTGCATGACGGCCAAGACGAAATCTTGGAGGCGTTGACCGTACTGAGAAATGCGGAGCAGAGACATCGTGGACTTGTGGGAATTACTAACTCAAAGAGAGACGAAAACGAAGATCCTATAGTTCCTAGCACAATATTTAATACTCAATCTATTGGCGAGTCAAATATAAGACTTGCCACTCTTGATAAAACAAGAAGTAACATTGAACTGTTAGGAAACGGTAATGTAAAAGCCTCTGGGCTTCATATCTCTTACGACCCAACTCTTGATGATAGTGTTATTAATGGTCCTGCGGGTGTAGACGTAGGAGCTACTGATAGCACCGTTGTTGACTTTTCTTTATTAAAAGCGAGTGGCTGTGAGGGTGTTGAAGTTGGGTTTATGTCTGTGAGTGAGCTTGGCTTTGTTGGTATAGGATCACCAAAATGGCGAGACGAAACAGGTCAGACTAGAATGTTTTTGGCTAATTCTCCATTAACTATTTGGCACAGCGGAACTTGCAATAGTGGCACAATAGCCATGAAAGAGCAATCTTGCGATCCCGACACAAGCAGTACTTTCGGTAAGGTTTATGTCAAGACGGGTTCAAAATGCAACGTTCCAACACAAAGTCTTTACTTCAGAAACGATGATGGTAATATCTTTAATTTATCTCATCCTAGTGGATCAGTTTTCACAGACGGTTTACAAAATACATTTGCTGGAATAGAAGCTCCAAAAAGTGTATCTGAATGTGGCAGTAATATTAAACTTTTAGCTGATACGACCTTTGGGTTTCAGGCCGGTAGAGATTTAGATAGCGGCGATTTTAATACGCTTCTTGGAGCTATGGCTGGTAAATCTTTAGTATCAGAAAATTCCAATACCATAGTGGGTGCTTACAGCTTTACTTCTCCAAGGGGTAGCTCAAATACTATAATTGGCTATAGAAACGCACATGGAGGATCAGAAGTAGCTAAAGATTTTAATATTTTAATAGGAACAGGTCTCTATCAAGATGCGACAGAATTAGAAGATTTTACTTTAGCTATCGGGTTTGGTGACGCCCCTCTTATTGAGGGGTCTCTAGGGGGTAGCAATGGAAGGGTTTTTGGTGTAAAATCTTTTGGAGCAGATACAGCCTCTATATCCCTTGACGCTAGTGTACACAGAACTGTGATAACACAATCTGTGGAATCACTTGGATCAAACCCTAGACAGCACCACCTATTTGATTTTAAAGATGATCTCAACACTTTACAGTCTAAAGCCAGAGCATCCTTTAGATTTACTAACAAGCTTGGGGGTTCTCAAACTTTAGTAGATTTTGATCCAAGCGGAACCATTGATGGCTTATCCGCTGACTTTGCGTTGGCAGACCCGTTAAGACCGTTTGTTGCCATTAGCGGAGATCTTCGTTTACTGGGATCAATTAGATTTGGCAACGGAGATGTTATAGATGGTCTTGGAGATTTAAACATATCCGCTGGCTCTGGATTAATAGCAAGAAAAACACCATCTTCTACGTTTTTTGATTTAGATTTTGCAAACTTGTATGATTCCGACAACTACGTATCCATACTTGAGGGTATAGACACACAAACATCATACCTAGCTGTTGATTTAAATAATTCTCAACACATAAGCAGAATGAGTATTCAGGCTTTATCGGATTACGTGGGTAGCGGATTTGCATCTGTCTCCAACAACTGTAATCATATTTGGAGTAATGCGGAAGCAGACATTCCTAAAGATAAAAATCAGTCTGTGGTCTTTATAGGATGTGATGTTGCAACCCAAGCTACGGGTTGGAAGCACACGGTAATGATAGGCTCAGAAGCAGGTAGATATGCCACTACGCCAAATGTGGGATTGGCAACAGACACAGCGTCAGTATTTCTTGGTTATCGTGCTGGATATGATTGTGATAGTATAGAAAATAGTATATTTATAGGCGCTAATGCAGGAAAAAATGCAGACCAGTCTTCAGATTCTATTTATATTGGATCAAGTGCTGGAATTAATGCTAGTCAACCAAATTCTATAGGTATAGGCGAACACGCTTTAAGAGGTGAGGTTTCACTAGACCCAGTTTTTGAAGGGGGTCGCGCTAATATTGAGATTGTTACTGGGCTAGATCATGATGAAAGATTGATGTATTCGTCTGGTCAGTTAAGCAATAGACTTAATATACAAAACACAATCGCTGGAGCTTGTCACACTGAAGGATTAATATCTATAGGTAAAGCTAGACTTCAGCCAGAAGCACCACTTGAAGTGCGTAGAAGTGATATAATTGACGGTCATAAGAATAAGCCTAATATACAAACTTGGTTTAATAATGATATTGGACAATCTCGCTTAGATACTTCTGGTGATCTTATTACACACATCACACATAAGGGTGATGGAGTAAGAATAGAAAATGAATCTTGGTGGGGACATTTTGAAGGATTAATGGACGAGTATATAGACGCACCTAGTGATTACTCTAATCCGACCAGTGGATTGATGAGCATTAAGACGCTAGATGGTTTAGCCACATCTACTAAAATATGGGTCACAAACAGAGATGCAAGGTTAAGTATTCATGGTCCCGGTGCTGATGGTGGTACAGCTTTTGTTATTACCGCAAGGGTTAACGGCGAAAACAGACCTATGTATGTAAGCTGCTCTGGAACTTAGGAGATCGTGAAATATGAGTTATTTTTGCTGCTGCGGAGGGACGCCACCACCACCACCCCCAGAAGGCGCTTGTTGCTATTTAGTATCAACCCCCGCAGGAGACATTATTGTTTGTGAAAACAATGTACCATGCGCTGATTGCTCTCAAAAGTCTTGGTTTTATGAATGTCATTCCGGAAAGACTTGTGCGCAGGTAACTTGTCCCGATCCGCCAACAACAACGTCCTCTACCACCACAACTCCATGTCCTTGCCCCTTCTCTAATTGTGGTGAAGGTTGTGGTCCTTTTCGCTTCTGTGACGAAGGTCAATTTTTTGACTGTGTAGACTGTGAGTGTAAAGAAGGAACCACTACTACAGCTTGCCCATGTAATTTTCTAGAATGTTGTGATACCGCAATAGTGTACAAGGACTGCCACTTAGTTAATCCAGATTGTAAGTTGAATTGCGAAACGTGTGAGTGCGAAGGTGATTGCGATCCAACAACTACAAGTACAACCACCTCTAGTACTACTCCATGCCCCTGCCCCGCTTTGCAGTGCGGCTGTAAAGATGCGGCATTTATTAACTGTCCCGAATATCAGTTTTTTAACTGTGATTTGTGTAAGTGTGTGGAAAATACAACATCCCCACCAACAACCTCATCCACAACCTCATCCACAACCTCCTCCACTACTTCCACTACTTCCACTACCTCCACAACCTCTACTACCTCTACAACCACATCAACCACCCAAACCCCCTTTAAATGCTGCTGCTATAATGTATCAGACGGTATCGGCAAATTTATTTCATGCCACGATGCAACACAAGGTAATTGCGGACAATTTGAAGACCGCTTCGGGGAACCTGACATACGATGCAAGCAATATACCGCAACATGTGTTGATGAACCATTCTGCATAGATTCAGACGTTTTCACCACCACTAGCAGTACTGGTCCTCCCGGTGGACCAAAAGGTTGCATCAAGTGCGACGAACCTGCACCGTGCGCCAGCCCTCCTTATGAGTCAGGGAAAGAGTATATAAATAGAATATGTACATCCCCATCTGATGGAACCTGTCCACCCGGATACGATCCGATAACCGCTTCTTGCTCGCAGGTTTTTCTACAGCCATGCCAATCGTGCGAGGGGCTTGGGGTCGGATGCGAGGGTGGGTGTACTTATGAGTGTAAAGGAGGACAAGGGCTAATGTCCGTCCCAATGTGGCAGTTAATATCCGATACTTGTGAGGAGGGTAATATGGACGATGCGGTGAACAAAGATTGCGTTTGCGCAGATTTCCCCTGCGGCCCTATTGGTAGACAAAGGCAATGCACTCAAGTAGGACGAATAATAACGGCAAGTTGCGGAAACTACTATTGTCTTTAATACTTAATATATAAATTTGAATTTCAATATAACTTAGATAATATATAATACAACCAAAACTGTTTTTTAAAAGGAAAATAAAGATGGATAAGATTTTAACAATTGGTATGGCTCACCACAACGACTTTGACGGAGCTTGGTTTAGTATTCAGGATATCAGAAAAGAACTTATGTTCAATGGTAGAATGGATCTTTTGCGAAGAATAGAGTTTATTATTATTGAAAACGATAAAGATAGCGCACACGCCAAGTCTTTAAAAAGTTTTCAAAATCACGGGCGAGGACAAATAAGAGTCATAGATTTAGATGGTGTTCATGGAACTTCAGCAACAAGAAATAAAGTTATTGAAGAGGCTAGAGGTGAATTTGTTTTAGTGATGGATTGTCATGTTCTACTATGCCCAACGGTCAAGCTGTTAGATCAATTATTTATGTTCATGGATCACAATCCAGACACTAAAGATTTGTACACAGGACCGTTAGTTTATGACGGATTGATGCAGATAACAACTCAGTATAATGACGGGTGGGGCGCTCACATGTGGGGTAAGTGGGGATTGGCTTGGAACTGCGTTTGTGATAAGTATCACTTCACAACAGCACAAAAAGAAGATGGAAAATGCGAAATTAGAGACAATGTTTCTCAAAAAGAGATAACTAATTGCCCTTATTGCAACAAGGAGTTTCCAAAGATTGACTTTGCGGGTCATGAAGGTGTATTAAAAAAAGAAGGCTATAATCCTTTAGGGATGAAATTTTCAGAAAAACCGTTTGAAGTATTTGCCCAAGGCTTAGGGTTATTCTTCACTAAGAAAACGGCATGGTTAAAATTTAACGAACACGCAAGAGGATTTGGGGGAGAAGAGTGTTACATACATGAGAAGTATAGAAAGGCAGGAAGAAAAACTATATCTTTACCATTCCTAAAATGGCTACATAGATTTGAAAGACCAAATGGTGTAAAATACGAATTGACAGTAGATAACAAATTAAGGAATTATGTATTAGAGTTTACAGAGCTTGATCTTGACATGACACCCCTCAAGCAGCACTTTTGCGTAGAGTCTAACGTAAGTGAAGAATTATTTAATAGCTTTGTTCAAGAAGCAAATAAAATTTACAATAAGAACAACTCCGTAGAAGGCGTTGACAACAACGTTGGACAAAATGATTTAGAGAAACAGATCGCGGAGTTACAAGAACAATTACATCAAATACAAAACAAAAAATGCTGTAGGGTTAAATAGGTAAAATTATGAGCTTTATAATCTCAGACAGAGTAAAAGAAACGACCGTTACTTCTGGCGCTGGTACGATAACGCTTACCGGCGCTTTTGGCGGGTATAGAAGCTTTGCTGATGCTATAGGTGACGGAAACGTTACGTACTATGTTATTGAAAATGAGTCCGATTACGAAATAGGAATTGGTACTTATTCTTCATCTGGCAACACTCTATCTAGAGATACAGTGTTAAAAAGCTCTAACAGTAACGCTAAAATAAGTTTAAGTGGTGTTTCATTTGTTTTCTGTGCTGTTCCAGCAGAAAAGACAGTCTACATAAATAATGATGGCGTAATTGACTTAGTTGATACGGACTTAAAACTTGATGGCGTTTCTATAAAAAGCTTGAGCGCTAGTGGTGACGTTGGAATTAGCGGAATTCTTACACTAAGAAGAGAATCTGCGGGTAACTTTTTTCACGCTTTCGTTGATGACGCTTACGATAAAACTTTATCTCTTTATCACGATGCTACTGCTTCTCCAGATTGGAGGTTGGGTTTAAAAGATTCACCAAGCGACGAGGCGGCAGCACCGACTTCCGCTTACATTTACGCTGGAGATGGTAGTGTTGGTTTATACTCTAATTCAATAACCAGTCTAAATCTCACGCATGGGGCTGGTTTTGATGTGACACATAAAGGCGCGCAGGTCTTTAAAGCAAGTTATGACACCGGCGCTATAATTACCTCTCTAACTGCTTCTCAGGAAGGCTTAACGGTTAAGGGCGCTGCGGGACAGGCCGCTGTTTTACAGCAATGGTTAAATACTTCTGACGGAATAGTTGCCAAAGTAGATAAAGATGGAAACATTACTGGAAACTCCATTACCGCTACTGGTGATCTTATCGCTGGAACTAAAAATGTATTAACTGAAATAAATACCAGTTCAGCCAGCGGTGTCGCTATAAGTGGTTATTTCCAATCTCACTTAGACGATACAGAAGACCACTCTGCAATAGCGGTTAGTGGCTGGTCTGACTACAACATGACCGCTCGTGACAATGCAGCCATTGCTAGTGTTAGTGGTTGGGCTATCAGCACTATGACTAGTCTTGATAGCGTTGTTTCAACATCTGTAATCAATGGAGATAGCTCTGTTAGTGGTTGGGCTAGTTACACCATCAGCGAGGACGGTGGAGGAAGTTCTGATGATATATTAGCTAACTCAGCAAGCGGCGTAGCTATTAGTGGATGGGCTGCCTCTACGTTCTTAACATCTGACGATGATAGTATAGCCAACTTTGCTTCGGGCTTGGCTATTCAAAGTGAAATAGACATAACGACTGTTTCTGGATTACTTTACGACGACACTGCGATTTCTGGTTATTTTGAAACTAGAGTTGATTTAGCAGATACAAGTATAACCGCAAACACTAATCTTATAAACTCTGTCAGTGGTTGGGCTGGTTCCACGATAACAAACGAGATTGCAAGTCTTGTAGATAACGCACCGGGAACTTTAGATACTCTCAATGAATTAGCCGCTGCTATAAATGATGATGCTAATATCGCATCTACTTTAACTACGTTAATTAGTAACACCAGTGGTAACTTACAAAGTCAGATCACTAGCAATGATACCGACATAGCAACTAACGTTGCTAGTATAAATACAGTTTCTGGTTTGTTATATGACGACTCCGCCGTGTCTGGCTATTTTGAAAGTCGTGCTGACTCCAATCAAACCAATATAGCGACCAACACTGCCAGTATAAACACTGTGTCCGGTTTAATTCCTAACAATATATTTAATATAACCGCTGGTGACGGTAGTAATTATACAATAGACGGCATGGGTCTTAATAGCGCCTCTGACCCAACTATGTATATGCACAAAGGTCATACGTACATACTTAATAAAACATTTTCCGGTCATCCATTTGCGGTCTCTACTACGGATGGAGGTAGTGTTTATTCTGATGCTGATGGAAATAATATAGAGATCGGTTCTGCTGCTGGTTCTGTTACCTTTGAGGTTCCGCAAAACGCACCAGACAAGTTGTACTACTACTGTACAGCGCATCCTTCTAACATGAAGGGTTTGATATATACTACAACAGATGGCGCAATATCTGGATATTTTGAAAGTCGTGTTAACGATAATCAATCTAATATTTCTACAAATACTTCAAACATAGCAACTAAATTACCTGCTGCTAGTGGAGGGGTGATAACTGCTGTTAGTGGATATTTTGAATCAAGAGTAGACTCTGCGGATTCTAATATATCAACAAACTCTTCTAGTATCACTGCAAACTCTGGATACTTTGAATCAAGAGTAGACTCAGCAGATAGCAACATAGCTGCGAACTCAGGGTACTTTGAGTCGCGAGTAGACACTAATGCTGCCGACATCGTAACAGTATCTGGACTGACTAGTGGTGGATCACAAAATCTGTTTTCTACAATCTCAGTTGCAGGACAGTCTGACGTTGTAGCCGATGCAACTACGGACACACTAACGCTTGTTGCTGGTTCTAATATGACAATCACAACAAACGCTACAAGCGATACTATTACTTTTACTTCTTCCGGCGGTGGCGGTGGCGGTGGAAGCATGTCTAGCTTTATTATTACCGATGGCACTACCGCACAAACGGTTGACGATGGCGAAACTATAACGTTTACAGACGGAACCGGAGCGGAGTTTGTTACAAGTGCTACAAACACCGTTACTGTCAATAGCGTTGATAGCGAAATAGATCATGATGCACTTAGTAACTTTGTAGCTAATGAACACATTGATCACACATCTGTAACTTTAACTGCTGGTGATGGCTTAACGGGCGGTGGGGATATTTCTGCAAGTAGAAGTTTTGCCGTAAGCGTTGATGATAGTACGATTGAGATAGATTCTGATTCTTTAAGGGTTAAAGCCGATGGTGTCGGTGCGTCACATCTTGCAAACACAGCAGTTACTGCTGGTAGTTATACAGCCGCAGATATTACTGTTGATGCACAAGGTAGAATTACCGCCGCTTCTAACGGCAGTGGAGGTGGGGGTGGAGGTGCTGTTTCGGCTGTTGCTAACGGAGCAGACAACAGAGTGGCAACATTTAGCAGTACAGACGCTCTTAACGGTGAGGCCAATCTTACTTTTGATGGTTCTACCCTAGCGGTTAACGGCGCTTTTACAGCAACTACAAAATCGTTCTTGATAGATCATCCAACAAAAAGTGGTATGAAATTACAGTATGCATCTTTGGAAGGTCCAGAAAATGGCGTATACATCAGAGGAACTAGTGGCTCTAACATAATTACGCTCCCAGAGTATTGGTCAACATTAGTAGATCAGTCTACTGTCACAGTTACTCTTACTCCAATAGGATTTTATCAAGCTCTTTACATACAAGAAAAAGGCAAGAATTATATAAAGGTTGGTGGCTCTAAAGGTAGTTACGATTACGTTGTTTATGGTGAGCGCAAAGACGTTGAAAAACTAAAGGTGGAGTGGTAATGGGAGTTATTTATAATCCTAAAATTGTTACTGACGGTCTTGTGTTGTGTTTAGATGCGGGTAATAAGCGTAGCTATCCGGGGGCGGGGACTACGTGGACTGATCTAAGGGGTGGTAATAATGGAGCATTGGCAAATGATGCTTCCTTTAATTCAGCTAATGGTGGCGGTATAGTTTTAGATGGAACAAATGATTATATTGAAATACAAGACCTTGAAGAGACAAACACAACTAATGTTTCTTTTAGTGTTGGTTTGAAGTTAGACAATTTATCCAGTGATTATGATATTATATCAAAAGGCCAACATCAGCAATACAGACCTATTCTCTGTTTTTTTGATAGAGGTGTAGGTTCTCCCGCTAATGTCGGGGCCGGTAATACAAATGCAATATCTTGTTTAACATATGATGGAGACACACAAATTTGGGTGTCTACCTCAAGCAATATAATGTCTGCTGACGAGATTTTTATACTAGATATAACCATTGATGCTTCCGCTGGGACTCTTTCCCTGTATAAAAACGGAACTTTTTTAAATTCGTACACAAACTCTAATTACGATGGAATGCAGAACACTGCAAATAACTTTAGACTTGGGGCAGATATTAACACATCCAAAGATTTACCCGGAACGTTTTACTTCTTTAGAATATACAACCGCGCACTAACCGCCGACGAAATCCTCCAAAACTACAACGCAACAAAAGGGAGATATTTATGAGTCATAGTGATTTTGACCACAGGCATTACGTTGTTATTTCAGCAAGTGATGTCTCAAATATAGACTTTACTCAAGTGATGGAAACGTCTGCTGACACTTTAAGATATAGCGTAGACGGGACTTTGACGTTTGTGAAGTATGAGGGCGATATGCCTTCAAGTGTAACCGCCTGCTCTAGTAAGAGTCAAGAGTATTCTCATGATGAGATACTGGCTGTTTTGAATAATGAAGATCAAGTCTGGTGGGAACCACTAGAGGAGTTACCATAATGGGCTTGAATCACGGTTCTCTACCAATAGTCACAGACGGTCTTCATAAATGCTTGGATGCCGTTAATCCTAGAAGTTTTCCTTCTGACAATACTAATTGGACTAATCTCGTTAGGGATAAACCTAACTTGACAACCGCTGACGGTTCAGCGGTTTTGTATAATGGTGCTAGTGTCGGCGGTACTACTACTACAGATGATGGAGGTGCTATTGTATTTGATGGAACGGACGATGTGGTTTATTCAGACATTACTTTTGTAGATACTCTTTCTCTTTCTTGCTGGATAAATTTTGCTGGCGTTACACAAAATGCTTTCTTTGCAACGGGTCCATCTGATGCTCCCGTTATTAATTTTGGTACTTGGAATTCATTATACTGCGTTCTTAGAGGAACAACTTATAACGCTTACACACCCCAAACCAATCGCTGGTACAATTATGTAGTAACTTTTGACACTTCATATCAAAAAATGTATGTTGACGGTCAATTACTAGGTTCTCATTCTACTTCAAACAGCAATAGTATCTCTAAAACTAATATTGTACTTACTATAGGGTATAGTGTTTATGGGAAAATGTCTCAGGCGTTAGTGTATGACCGAGTGATAACCGCAGAAGAAATCCTTCAAAATTATAATGCGACAAAGTGGAGGTACACATAATGGCTGTTAATGCTGGACCTGATATAATTGAAGATGGAATTGTCTTATGCTTGGATGCGGCTAACTCAAGAAGTTATCCGGGTACGGGGACGACTTGGAGTGATCTTGCAGAATCTAATAATGGGACGTTGACCAATGGGCCGACTTTTGATGCGGGAAATGGCGGTAGTATAGTGTTTGATGGGAGTAATGATTATGTTGATACCGGCATGAATCCATCTTACAGTGCTGTTACTATAAGTTGCTGGTTTCAATATAGCGATACCTTTACTTCCATTGTAATGGGTAGATATAATGACTGGATCAATGCGGGTGTTTTTAGAATTCCTGCTAACGGAATAATAGGTGTTGGTGGACAGGCCACTGGAAACGGTTATGATTCAATGTCTCCAGACAGTAGTTTAGCTTTCAGCGCTGGTCAATGGGTTAATACGGTTTTTACTTATAATGGAAGTATATACAGGTCTTATCATCAAGGATTGGCTGGCGATACAATAAGTCGTAGTCATACATTTTCTTCTGTTAGTTCACAAAATATATGGATAGGTAGAAGGACTTCTGACGCTAGTTTAGCGAATTATTATTCAGGAAAAATTTCCAATGTTTCCATATACAACCGCGCACTCACGGCTGATGAAATCAGACGAAACTACAATGCAACAAAGGGGAGATATGCATAATGGCACGAGATATTTTAATAACACCCGGAGACGGTGAAATACTGTTTCGTGGTAGCGGAACAACTGACACCGCAGTAGAACTTAATGTGCTTTCTAGTTTTCAAAGCGCAACAGGTTCTGGCAGTGCATTAACTTTTGAAGGTACTCAGGGGCAACTTTTTGGAATCACGGACAACTTGTCCAGTGGTACTATATTTAGTGTTTCAGATATTACAGGTCTACCGTCCATAGAAGTTAATTCTGACGGTCAAGTTAAATTAGGTGAATATGCAAGTGGTATTATTGCTCATCAACCTATAACTTTACAAAGCGGCGTTCCAACAGATAAAAAAGATAAACTTTATAATGATGGGTACTATCCAAAATTTAATGGTTCTGGAGTTCCTATTAGTGGCCCAATCATGGACGCTAGTGGTGTAAACAATATTATGATAATGAGTGAAGCTACTTACACTGCTATAGGCAGCAAAGACGCAAACACACTTTACTTTATAGTGTAGGATTTTAAGATATGGCATCTGTAACAAGAAGTTGTGGAACTGGAGCTAGTGTTTCTACCGGCTTTGGGGCTACTGTCTGGGATAATCCGGGCAATATTACCGCTAGTGATAATTCTTACTGTACCGCTACCTTTAATGCTGGTATGGGTGGTGGAGGATTTGACTATCTCAAAGCAACCAACTTCGGATTTTCTATAGATTCCGGTGCTACTATAGATGGTATAGAAGTAATTATAGAAAGAAAAGATGCTGGCGGATCAATTACAGATAGCGAAATAAAAATATTAAATGGTGATGGGTCTGCGGGTGTTGGGTCAAGCAATAAGTCGGGAGGTGCGGCTTGGCCCACAAGTGATGCCAGTACGACTTTTGGTGGCTCATCCGACACATGGAGTGAAACTTGGACACCGGCCAAGGTTAATTCTTCAGATTTTGGTGTTTACATTAGATGTACTTCTGGTGCTGGATTCGGTGAATCTGATACAGCCTCTGTAGATCATGTGCAAATTACTGTACATTATACTGCCGCCGCTTCATCAAACTCTACAACGGGCGGCTTAGGCGTTGAGGTAATAGGTGTTCCCTATGGAGATAGCGCTCAAACCGCAGCGATTGGTGTTGAAGTCCTTGGAGATGGAGGTGCAACCGCAGTAGGTAATCCTGCCGGTTTAGGCATTGAGGTGCTTGGTAATGCGGGATCAGGCCCAGCAAATAATCCCAGCATATCGGCATTTGGGGTAGAAGTAATTTCTTCCGGCGTAGGCCCAGTAGATAAAGTTGATGTATTTACCTTGAGTGTTGAGGTTATTGGCAATGCTACAAGCAGTCCCGCCTCTAGCAATAACGTTAGGTTTGGAAGCACTACTATCACCAAAGCATATTTAGGATCACAACAATTAAGTAAAATAAGACTTGGAGAACAAGTTATAGAGTTATGAAAATATTGTATACGCCAACTCACTTGCCAGAACCCTTGAATTATCAATTTTCAATTATTGACACAGAAACACTAGAAACTGAGAATTATGGACATAGAATTGAAATAAACCAAGATAAATTTTACGGATGGGAAGGTCAAACAAGATATATAAAAAGCAGACCATTTGGGGTTTCTTGGAACGAACAAAACTTTTTTGTGGCAAACAGAACAAACTTGATAAAGTTTGACAAGAACTTAAATCAAATAAACCACTATGATATTTACCACGGAAATCCACATCAAATATTAGAAATAGACGGTAAAATATACGCTACGGATACTTCTATAAACTGTATAAATATTTTTGACATTAAATCAGAAAAGGTAGAAAGATTATTTGACCCCGTAAAACAAGAAGAGGTAGAAATAGACAAACCTGTACATTTCAGAGATATGGATAAAAACCACATCAATAGCTTGCATTACGATGGAGAATTTCTGTACGTTTTGCTGCACAACTGGGGTAAACGGTTTAGCGAATATTTAAAGTTAGACTTGAAACTAAATTTAGTAAAAAGAAGACAATTAAGAGCAAAATTTGCTCATTGTGTATATTTAGATAGAGGAATAGCGTCTACACTAGACACCGGCCTATCTCAATATATTGTAAGGGAAGATAATTCTTGCATTAGGTTAAAAAACATTAATAAAGATTTTATTAGAGGGTATGCGGCCAATAAATATTTCCATATAGTTGGAGTAACTAACAGGGAAAACATGACCTCTAGATTAATTTTTATAGACAAAACGACATTAAAACAAACAGAATTAAAATTAGACTGCCAAGATTTTGCTGAGTTACGTTTAATAGGCGAGTTTGATTATTCACATAACAAGGAGAGTTTCCTATGATTTACCCCGGAATGTATAAATTAAAGGACGCTAGTGTTTTTAGCGCGATAGAAGCAGAAATACAGCCAGAGATAGATTCTTTGGGAGATTTATCTCAATACAATAATGCTCTTAATCTACCAGATGATTTTGATGTGAACAATGAGTTTTCTATGGAAACATTGAACGCTATTGATACAAGCGAGTCTGTTCCGGCGGCTGTGTCTAGAATCGCTACTTTTGGCAGTGAAGAAGGAACATCTACAAACCCTGAGATTCAAGCTATAAATGAATTAGGATATAAATATTTTAATTTCTTTGTAGGGACCAGAGGACTTGGTTGCCCCACAATGATTGATGTATTAAAATTTTTCCCCGTAGATGGATTTATTGGACTACATAATGACTACGGAATATCAGGATTTTGGGTTTTAAGTATTTCTTGGACCGAATCTGACGATGGTTTTGAGTATATTTATCATGAAGCTGACAATAACGCGATTAGAAAATCAACCACCAAGCAAGGGTTCAACTACAGAATATACAACTGCCCAAAGTCAGAACATGGAAAATTATATCAGGGAAGAAAAGCTTCTGCAAACTCTTTTGAGTGGAAGATTGCTTTAGGTAGAGAGGTGTGTCAAAGGATATGTCAAGACTGGAGAGGTTTGAGAGCATGATAATTAATAGAAGGCACTATTTACTTAGAGACGATCTAAAAGCAGAACTGTCTGAATCGTTAAGTGGGGTGCTAGAAAAACGAGACATTTTAAAAGGATACTCTGTAGAACAAAGAAACAATGAGTATTACACCAGTAGAGAGTTTTTAGACTTGGTGAAGGAAAGCGTCAAGTTAAAACAGGGCAAGTATATATCTTCAAATTCAAATTCAACTGTTAAGTCTACCATACCTTTAGGAGAAAATGTTGGGGGTGAAAATTTTGGTTCAGAAATGTTAGACAAGATTTCTTCTTTTATTTCTAAAAACTCAGACCTACCTAAACAAGATTGTTTTAACACCGGAAGGATGCTGTACCCCAAGAATGGTTACATGGGTTGGCATAATAACTCAAGGGTTGGATGGAGGATTTACTGCACATACTGTGTAGAAGACGCTAAATCATATTTTAGATATGAAGATGACAACGGGGAGTTCGTTGATTGTTTAGAAAGTAAAGGTTGGAATTTTAGATTTTTCTATATAAGAGATACATTCTCACCTTTTTGGCATTCAATCTACACTGAGACTGAGCGTGTTGCTGTCGGCACTTACTTAGGTAAAGATCAAAATAAAATACAAAACTTAATCGGAGAGTTATTATGACCCTACTTCATATAGAAGGTTTTGATGTAATAAATTCAACAACCAAAAGCGCCCTTGGCGGGATAGATATGTCTCACCAAGCGGCGCGATCAGACCTTGATACGGGCGGTTATCACTCAGCGCCGGGGGCTGTCACCGTGTTTGATGTTGCCGGAAGATACGCCGGTAGCAGCGGAATTCAATTAAATAATGAGCAATTCCAAAATCGTGGAAGTTATGATTCTGAAGACGGCTACAGTTATTATAACGGGAATGTTGGAACTTGGTCAAGAATTCCATTTCCAGAGCAACAAGCTTTAGGGAGCTTTACGTTTGGTTTTGCGTTTAAAACATCTAATATTAACCACACGCACGAGACTGTTATTGCTTCAATTGCTGACAACAGTGGCAATCCTATGTTAATAATATCTTATAACTCTTCCGGTTATCTAAAAGCATACTTGTTTAATAATTCTAATGCCACGTACGCTAGAACTTTTAGGGCTGGTCGTGCTTCAAGTCCTTCTTCTGACGCTGTTCAGACTACCGTTAGCTACAAATCGCACAACTTTGTTCAAGATGAATATGTTAATGCGGGCGGTTCTACAACGGATCATAGCGCTCTAGGTACTGGAGCAACCGCAATGGTTGCCGATACATGGTACACAATAGAATGTCAAGTAGTTGAAAACTCTAGTAAAAACTATGATTTGGAATTAAGACTAAACGACTCTGTTCAGGTAGATAGCGATGGCAATGCTGTTTCAAATAATCAATGCGCAAATCTTCACGAAGTAATTTTCTTGAATGCTTTTCTACTAGATCATGCTGCAAGTCAAAATCAGACGGCAGAGTATAATCACACTTTTGACGATTTTTACTTTATAGATGATGCGGGAAGCAACAATACTACTTTTCTTGGGTCCGACATGAGAGTTCAAGGATTACCTATCGGAGCTAGCGGTACTGATCTTACGAATGTGTTTACAGTTAGTGCTGGAACTGTTAGTGGTAATTTATTAGATTTTGACGTTAATACCGTGGCAACACTAGCAAATCCCGGAAGTGGTGTTTTTGAGGTGTCCGATCCTGAGACTATTGTTACCGCAAATGGTGTTAGATATATCACGACAGCTAAATATGGAATTGGTGCTACTAACTTAGAATTCTTTACAAAGACAAACGGCGCTTTTCATCTGGCTAGCGGAGATGTTCACAACGGAAGCGCTATGGCATTGGGTAGCACTTTCTCTACTTTTCAAGAAATACAAGAAAAAAACCCAGCAACTGACGCTAATTACACTCAGGCTGAATTAAACGCACTTCAAGTTGGATTAAAAGCTAGTTAGGGTTTTTACTTTAAAAAGTGTATATTTATATGAACGATAGATGGTTTTTACTTACAGGAGATTTATAATGGCTCAATTTGCTATTGAGATTGCTGACGCTGATGTAGATCGCGTTATGGACGCAGTTTCTGCTAATTACAACTGGAAAGCTGATATTTCTAATCCAGACTTTGATATTATTGAAGAAATTAGTGAAACCAACCCAGAAACTATCCCAAATCCAGAAAGTAAATATGTTTTTACTAATAGGATGGTTAGACGTTTTCTTTCTGATCACGTTAGGTCGTATGAAACTAGGTTAGCAAAAGAAGCTGCTACTGACGATTTAGACATAGTTATAGATATTTCAGACCCGCTAGCACCATAGGTTTATTAGTATGATCTCATCATCAGCAATGTGCGATTTATCTATATGTGAATCACAAGAAATGTTAAATAAATTCAACGGTGAGGTATTTGCAATAGTTTTAAATATTCAACCATCAATTGAGTTAATTCTGGAAGTATCATAATGGTTATAGAGATAACTTTAAGTATTCAACTACAAAAACCAGTAGAGCTTGTAAGGTAAATAAATGCCAAGTGAAATTCATCAAAACGATATAGGTACTAGATTTTTAATCACTATTAAAGATGACGGTAATTTAGTTAATATATCTGGAGTGGATGGTTCTTCTGTCCATCAGGTTAACATAAGAAAACCTAGCGATGTAGTCATAAATAGAAATGCCGACCTACAAGATTTTGGCATCTCTGGCGTAATGTTTTACGATACAGTGGCTGGAGATTTAGACGAAGCTGGTTTTTATAAGATGCAAGCTAAAGTCGTGATTCCTAGCGGTACTTATTTTACAGATGTTCATACTTTTAAAGTTCATAGCAATATATAGGTGATTTATGTCTTGGCAAGGTACTATGTCTACAGTAGTTAGACATCTAATAAACGATGTTGACCCAACTGCATACACTTTTTCTACAAGTAGATTAGAAACATCTATTTTAGTTGCTGCTCAACTATCTATCATGAATATAGACTTCAATAACGTGTATTCTATCAATATAGAAGCAAACACACTTTCCCCAGATCCTTCAGACGAAGAAACTAAAGATAATCCATTTATAGCCCTTACTTGTCTAAGGGCTGCTTGTATTATTGTTGGTGCTGAAATCAGGAAAGAATCTGGAAACGCTATCTCAATTAAAGATGGTCCCTCAGCCATAGATTTGAGGGGCGTTACAAGCACCTTAGCGGTATTGTATAAAGATTTGTGTGAGAAATATGAGAGTGCCTTATTAGATTATAGGGCTGGTAACAGTGTCAGTGGTCAATCCATACTCGGCCCATACAGTCCGGGTTCTGATCTAATTTCTAGAAACCGTATGGGTCATAGATCTGGCGGATATTTTGATTATTAAAGGAGAACTTTAAATGCCTACAATGAAAAGCTCTGGCGATTTGATAGCCAGCATCAGCACCGATTTAGCGGATAATAATGCTGGATTAATATCAGCAGAAGATATTCGTCACAACATGGAGGATCTCGCATACTCCATAAATAGAATTGTGGCTAGTGGAGATACTGATGGTGAGTTTAGATTTTATAATAATGTTAGAGTGGCGGCTACAGGTATAGGCGCTGGGGGTGCAGAGGGTAAGCTGGTCATGGAGTCTGGGATAATTTTCCCAAATGCTCCAGACGGCAAAACCACACTGGTTCAGGTTGTACCCTACCCCGGAGAGGGTGGTATTATACATGATAACTTGATTATAGATCAGACTTCTCATCCCCATACTCAGTACTACCACAAGACTGGAGTTAATCAAGCAGACAATGTTCTGACAGGTAATGTTCCGGTTGGTCACGCTAACTGGATAAACGCATCTGGCTACAGTGATGTTGGATTTAAATTTGTACCAGTTCAAGATACACTACAAGAGATATATACTTCTGGAACTCTTAGGTTTGGAGATGGATCTAGTATACCAAACGGCAAGGGTTTAGCAAAAGCTTGGTGCAACTTTAATGCCAGTGGCGATGCTACAGACAACCTTCCATCCATCAGGTCATACCACAATATTAGCGGTATTACAAGACTAGCTCCCGGAAAACTTAAAATTACTTTTAATTCTGGTGTTTTTGATAATAATAATTATGTTGCACTTGCTACTTCTCACGGAACAGTAGCCACTGGAAGTAAAGAGGATATGACTGTCAACACTGTTGGTCTTGTTTTAAGGCAGGGTAATAATGGCCCAGACGATACAGACAATCCAAGAACGGTAACGTATGTGATTAGAACTGAGACTGGCGATTATGCAGATGCAGAGATATGTGATTTTGTTGCGTTTGGAGCAGAGCCAGACGAAACACTCGGAGATGTTCCGTTTAAATTAATGGACCCTAGCTACTCAGAAAATGCTTAATAGGAGTTTTTAATGTCTAACATAGTAGTATTATCGGATAGAATAAAAGAGCTTTCGCACACTCAGGGGCAAGGCGCTTTTACGTTAGACGGAAAAATCGCAGGGTTTAGTCCGTTTGGTGATTTTTATGAGTATGGAGATGCTGTATTTTATGCAGCCACAGACGGTACTTACTATGAAGTTGGCTCTGGTGAATACATTCTGGATGGATCAACTAATAAACTTACTAGATATCCACTTAGAAGTAGCGCTTTAAATTCAGGTCCATACTACGTTAATGGTGATAGCTCAAGTGGTGGAACAGAAGGTAAAACTGGTTATTTTCATCCGCTTTTCTTGACTAAATCTGCTGCCTTGGGTGTAGCAGGAGCGACTAGCGTTCACACGCACACTTTCTCTGGATACCCCGGCCAAACATTCTACATGCCCAGCAACCATGCCGGTCATGCTGAAACCGCTTTTCACGGAGGAACTAGCGGTGTAGATTACAATGCTTCAGGTCTACCTTTTAATTTCCCGGACTACGGAATAAAAGAGGTATATGTCACATATCCCGGAAAATACTCTGTTCATACAGGGTTTGGAATTTCAGATTTCAAAGAGCCTAGAGACGGGGGAGTGGCGGTATGGGGTAGCGAAAATATACTTAATTATGACGCAGAAATAGTTTGGTCTGACACTAGTAATGCTTTAGGGATTAACAAGTCTAACCCTTCTTTTGCTATTGATATCGGTGGAGACATTGGTTACTCTCAACTTAGAGCTTCTGGCTTCTTTGGTGGTGGCTCTGGAGTATTCTTTTCTGGAGGATTAGCTTTACCTCAAGATAATACAAAAACGGCTTCTGGTGGTAGACAATTAGAGCCTTTTTATAGAAATGAGATTGACACTACGACAGGGACAAACGGCGTATTCTTTCTTAGCGGCTTAGTTGATGAGAGACTATGCTCACACACTCAAGCCAAAGGAACTATCTTTGCAGGTCCAGCAAGCGGATGCGGATGTGACCCAGAAGTTCCCACATTTAGATTTCTAACATTAGATGATATTCCAGACTTGTCTTCACTTTATGTGATTCAAGACACGGGCATAGGTATAGACGCTAATAGTATTCCAGCGGGGAGTGTTGCTCTATATAAAGAAAGCGGTGTTATTACTTATGATACAGACCATGCACTATTCTTCAACAGGTCTAGCAACAGACTAGGTATTAATAATACAGACCCACGAGCTACTTTAGATGTTGTCGGAAACGCACATGTCAGCGGGGATGTTTTAGTTTCTGGCGATGCTGTGTTTGGGCAAGACGTTACTGTTAGTGGAGATCTTTTTGTTAAAGGTACTACCACATTTATTGATAGTACAAATGTAACCATACACGATAAACAACTAGAGCTAGCTTCTTTAAGTGGTGATCCCACGCATGATGATATAGATTCACTGGTTGACGATGGTGGTATTTTAGTTAGATCTTCTGGGAACGGCGATGTTGACACCGGCGATAAAAAGTGGACTTGGAGAGATTCTTCAAATACTTGGAGGTCAGCTACATCAAATGGTGAGAACTTAGGTATAACAACCAGCGGTTTAATTTTCAACGATAGTTCTTCTATCAGCGGTGCTTACCACATGGGTAGTGGTTTGACACTACATGACAATATAGAGATAAATGTTGGCAATCTATTCCAAGCGTCTGGCTCAGATCACAATACTGCCTACATACATCAAAATGGAATATTACATGTTAGCGGTGTTTCGGGTATAGCCACAGAACTTATACCATTAGCAGATGGCGGCGCAAGAATAATAATCAATCCTCATGAACTATCTGGCGTTTTATCAGCAGTTTCAAATTATGATCACTGGAAGCTTACAGACGGTTTAGCAAATTCAGAAGAGATTTCGTCTTCAGAAATGGTGACAATTAGTGGTGTTAGCGGTGTTCGTACTCACTTTGACGCAGCTTCACAAACACTAACGATCAATCCTAGCGGCTTATCTGGTGTCTTCCAGCACGCTTTAGATAACTCTACTTCGTATAGCTGGAGTATAACCGATGGTTTAGAACCAGCAGACACAGTGACTGGGGGTGAAACAGTTACAATTAGTGGTGTGAGTGGTATTTTCACTAACTACAATAGTGCTACAAACACACTAGAATTAAGCGCCAGTGGGCTATCCGGTGTTTTAAGATATGATATAGATAACTCTGCTGGTAGCTATGGTTGGAACTTTACTGATGGTAAAAACCCAGTGGACCCCATCTCTAGTGCTGATACGCTTACGGTTAGTGGCGTTAGCGGTATCCTCACCCACTATGACCCAACTTCAAACACTCTTAATTTAAATCCAAGCGGGCTGTCTGGTGTTTTGACGAATTTGACAGCAGAGCAATCTGGCGTGTTTAGGCATGATATTGATAATATAAATCTTGGAAATATTGATGCTGGAAGTGGACTAACAAAGGTTGACTCTACTATCCATATGGATGTTCACGGAAGCGGTCAGCTTAACCATCTAGCGTTTGATAACAACGAAGTTAGAATTGGTTCTGGAGTATTTGACAACGCTCAAACATCTTTGAGTGGAGTAGGTATTGGTGTAAATGCCGGTGCTGTGTCTCATCTTAAAAACTCTATTGCAATTGGCCTAAATGCTGCCAGTGGTAGTGTTGACGTTCCAAGATATGAAACCACTAGTTCAATAAAAACCGGTTTGGCGGGTCGTAGATTAGTAGTTATGGGTTCCCAAGCGGCGGTTTCTTCTAGTGGATCTACCGACATGATTGCTATTGGAACCAAAGCGGGTATTAGAAGCAGCTATAATGATGACTCGGTAATGATTGGTAGAGATGCCGGTGCTGATTTTTATGCGAACATGGCTATTGGAGACTCCATCCGACCGGCTTTAGACAATACTAATTCTACAACTAGCAGCGTATACAACCTCATAGATCATACAAAGCCATCCGTTATAGCTATAGGCGTTCAAGCTGCAAGTGGAGCTTATGGGTACAACAGTCTGAGTTCCGATGGTCTCGCAGACCGAGACTCTGGAACAATAGCTATTGGCAAGAGGGCTATGGCGCTTGCTAGTGGTGACGGTGTTGTTCACGCAATAGCGATAGGTATAGATGCAGCTAGTTTATCTTGGCAAATGCGAGATGCAATCGCAATTGGTAGAAGATCTCTATATGAAGCCTCTGGCTGTAGAGAAACAATTGCTATTGGAGAAAACGCCGGTAGAGAATTGCAGAGCCATAGCGCAAATCCATCTCCAGTTCAGTCAATCATCATCGGTAATAACGCACTTAGAAATAATTTCGGTGGAAACACCACTGAAGGCGTCATTGCCATTGGTAAAGAATCAATGATGTGTGATGTGAATTTAATTCCTCATAGCGATAATAGTAGTCCCAATCTTTACAACAACGCTGGAACTGTAAGTATTGGCTATCAGGCTGGATTGTACTCTACTGGATTTTCCAGCGTTATGATTGGACAAAGGGCTGGAGCGGGTTTATCCACCTTGCTATCGCATAACGGTCAATCTATTAATATTGGAGAGGAAGCGGGCTATGCAGCCGCAAACTTTGATGCAATAAACATTGGTAAAGATTCTGGCTGGGGTAGTAGTGGTGTACAAAGAGTTGGTGATCACGGTGGAGGGCATGTTGACACAGACAACAGAGGCTGCCAACACTCCGCTACAAGTATAGGTAATGTAGCCGGATGGAGAACTTATAATCAGCACAGATCAATAATGATAGGCTACGCCGCCGGAGCGTATTCTAACGGTAGAGAAGCTGGCAGAAATGTCATCATAGGAAATTTTGCGGGTTACAAACTTGATTCAAGTCGCAGTATCTTTATCGGTGGCGAACTTGCAGGTGCGTTCCCCGCCTCAAATTCTTATTGGTCTTGGACATTCGGGCAAGATAATGTAACTAAGATATCAAATCATATTACAGCTAAAGACTCTCATGTAACTCTGGGTGAAGCTCCGCAATCTCTCGCCCAAGCGACTGAAGCTGTTCTGAGCGTCAGGTCCGAAACTCCTACCATACCCAGCGTTAAGTTAAACAGGGCTATAGGTCAATCAGCAGATCAATTACAAGCTGAAACAGAATTGACTTGGTTGGGGTATACTGGACCGTTTAACACAATTGTAAATAGACATGGGTTCCTACAGGTTCCCGTAGCTAGAGGTCTTTTAAACGGTGAGCTTTACACCCATCCAACAACCCTTAACAGCAGCACAAAGATAGAAAAACGAGAAGGAGTGATGGTCCCTTACGTTGAGTTTGGTCCGGGGAACAGATATTGGTGCGTATGTATTGAAACGTCATCAACCCTCGCTTGGTACAGGACAGAATTATTAACACAGTTATCATAATCGGAGTATAAGAGATGCCTGATGAAATAGTAAGAAAAGCAAAGTCTTCTGCTGATATAAAAAACGGCGCTATATTGTCGTTCGTTCAGGAGACCGGTGAAGCTAGCAGGAGAGATCCAGAAGTGAACCAGTTTGTTCCTTCCGGTACTCACTTCGCTAGATTAAATGAAAGATTTGATGAGCATTATGGTGGTGGAGCCTCCTAATGCCTATTGACATTCCTGATAGCGTATTCACAAAGTATTATGACGTTGTTGACTCCACATTTAACATATTTGGAGTTACATGTCAATTAGTATACATTGAAAAAGTTGAAGAAATATCTAATACTTTTGACAATATTCCAACTAACAATTCTGTGAACGCTCACAGAAGAAGGAAAGATAATTACAAAAGGCAAAATAAAGTCATCAGGGAAGTTGAAAAGCTAGAAGATATAAAAATTAAAGTGTACTGGGATAGTAAAAGCTGGGTCAAAATTGGTTCTGGCGATATGGTTATTCCAGACGGCTCTATTCAAACTATCTTTTACGCTACTGACCTACCCAAGATTAACAGAGCTAAAGAGCTTATTGCTCACAAGGATATAAAAGATCTTCAAGAAATGAGATTTAAAAAACTTGGAGAAGCGTTTCCTATGGGGTTAAAGCAGAACAGGTACTTTGGCTGTTTTTGGGAGAGATCAAATTGACTATAACTGTTGACCTACTAAAAAGTAATGACTTTATTGAGCAGCAAATACTCAAAGAGATAGCTTCAAATTTAAATAAATCATTAGCTAAAAATAAAAACAAAATAACTGCTCCCTTAAAAAGAGCGATAGAAGGCTGGTTACTTGGATCACCAGAAGTTCAAAGCCTACTTAGTACAGGGGATATAAGATCTCTTAATTCATTGTTTGGTCTATCTCCCGGCGCTGGAGCTTCTGCTGTATCCTCTATAATAAACTCAGTAGCTAACTCTGTAGATATTAAATTCACTAAAATATCTTCAAAAGACCTATCTGGTAGTCTAGAGATAAGTTTCCAAAAAACAGACTTTTCTAATATTTTGAGTTTACCACAAGGGCATCAGGTGACTGAGGTTGGAACTGATCTACATTGGCTAGATTGGCTTTTAACAAAAGGAGACGCTGTTATAATCGCTGGCTTTTTCTACGACCCAACGGGTGACGGTAGGTCTGGCGGGGGAGTCATGAAGGTTGGGGGTACATTTAGAGTTCCTCCACAGTACTCAGGAACAACAGATAATAATTTTATCACTAGAGCATTTGCTAATAAAAACGCACAAATATCAAAAATATTATCCTCAATATTGAAATAGATACATGTCAAATACATCACCGCTAAAGGGGTTTACCTCAGTACATCAATCTACACTAAGTAACGACATTCAAGATAATTTGGTAGAATATTTTGATTGGTCCTTACTTGGTAAGGGTAATTATTTTAACAATACATTAGGGGAGCAGTCTCCTGACTCGCAAGATTATAGCAGATTAAGGTTATCATCAAACGATAACTATACTGCTGGACAGGTATGGGAAGGTTTTAGACAGAATTGGGTGTGGCAGAGTGGAGTATCCGGCGTTAACATGATAGCCCCGCTATTGGGAGCTAACAATGAAAAGCCCGGAATCTCAGGTGTTTATGTAGACGATACATATTACCCTTCAGACACTACTGGTGATTTTGCACATTATGTTGACTACTTTAACGGTAGAGTAGTATTTGATAGCGCAATTCCCACAGGATCAAAAGTTCAAGCAGAGTATAGCTATAAGTATATAAATGTAGTATATGCAAACAATATGCCTTGGATAAAACAAATACAGACCAAAGCTTTGCAGCCAACGGCAGAATTTTTAAATGTTGATAAGGGTCCGTGGAATTTACCGCCGGAAGCAAGGGTGCAGCTACCGCTAATAGCCATAGAGATTGTCCCTATGAGGACTTTTAAGGGTTATCAGCTTGGAGGAGGGCAGTATGTTTATACTGATGTCATCTTTCACTGCATCGCAGAAGACGAAATGGAAAGAAATAAACTATTAGATATAGTTTCGTTACAAAATGATAAAACTATAGCTTTATTTGATAGTAATGCGATGAATGCAGATTCAGCATTTCCCTTGGATTACAATGGAACGCCAGTTCCCAGTGCGTTGAGATATCCAGATTTAGTTGACCAGTATTATGGTGGAAGACTAAGGCTCACAAAAGCCTCTGTTCAACAAATGGATATGATAGACTCTAACGTTTTTGGGGGTGTGGTTAGGATAACTACGGACGTGATAAAATCAAATATTTAAACTTTTTGTGTATAAATTAATAGAAAAATCTTTTTCCAGACAAGGAGAGAATCAAAATGTCAAGTAACGATAGAATATTTTACGCATGTCAATCTGTTGGCATCCAAGCTCACGGCGCTGACGCTGTGGTGACTACGGGTCAAATGATACATGGTCTACAAAGCGTGGGTATGACCACAAACTTCAATCTAGAGCAAGCCTTTGAGTTGGGTCAGATTGAGATTTATGAGAATATTGAGGGTACGCCAGATGTAGAAATGACACTAGAGAAAGTGTTGGATGGATATCCGCTGATTTATCATATGGCTAGTGTTGATGGTCTTGATGGAAGTCCCGGAGGCTCTGGTCTTGTGGGTCGTTCTAAGTCTAGATCTGATGTTAGACTTGGTATCTTTCCAGACAACAAAAACAATGTTTCTGCTGGTGACGCTAATGCTGAAGCTGAAGTTTACTGCTCTGGTATGTATATTAGCTCTGTTTCGTATACTATCCCAACTGATGGAAGCATGACAGAATCTGTTACCTTGGTTGGTAACAATAAGCAATGGTTGACCGGCGGTCAAAAAATTACTGCTGCCGCTGTTAATAACTTTGACGGTACTGACTCGCCAGCCGCTAAAAACACTCCAGACGGGGTAGCTGTTTTGATGAGCGGTGGTATTCAGCAGCGTGAAGATGTTCTTATGTCTGGATGCATTCTACCAAATAGTATCAAAGGTGTTACTCTTGATGGTGGTTACTCTAACGCCTTTGACGCAGCGAATGGTATTAACAATGTTCACCTTCAAAGCTTCTCCTGTAGTACTGACTTCTCTCGTGAAGACATTCTAGAGTTGGGCAGAAAGACACCTTACGCTCGTCCTGCCGCTTTCCCAATTGAGGTTAGTTGTGAGATTGAAGCTGTTACCACTTCTGGTGACTTTGTGAACGCATTTGAGTTTGGTGATGAGCGACTTGCCGCAACTGACGCTTCTGGTAACAACACTGAGGAAGAAGATATCTTCATCTGCACCAGAGCGGGTTATGCATTTGACCTTGGTCGTAAGAACAGATTGTCAAGTGTGAGTTATGGTGGTGGTGACGCTGGTGGAGGAAACGCAACCTGTACCTACAGTTATACTAACTTTAACGAGCTTGATGTTCAAAATCTTAGTCAAAATGGGTACGTTGGCTTTGAAGTACTTAAAGACTTAACCGGTTCGGATATGACCTTTACTGGAACTTTCCCAACCGGAGCGCTTTATGGAAGCACCGCAGCGTCATAATCGGTAAGCTTTATTTACTGGTGGATTTAATTACTGCCTGCGATAGCCAAATAGGGGCGAGTGGGCAGTAATAAAGGAAGGAAATATTTATGAAATACAAAACTCCCGTCATGAGGTTTCTTTATGAAGTTGCATGAGCGGGAGTATTTTGTATCTAGGATAAGAACTGGGATATACATATTTGAAACACAGGGCATTACATTAAAAGTTATGCCACCTACCACGTTAGATAATTATTATATAAATGAAGCTTTTAGAAATGGTTACGTTCAGGCTTTAGAACAGGGGTTGATGACAGAAGAGCAGATGCTTGAATGGATGATATCTAAAGACCTTTGGTCAGAAGAAGAGAATGAACAGATAAAGAAAACTAAGAAAGACATTGAAAACTTAAAAAAAGGGATGTTTAATGCTAGGTTTCAGTCAAAAACTAGAGAGGGCGGAAGAAGATATCTAAGAGCAGCGGAAAAGGTTTTACAAAAACTCACGTTAAAAAAAGATAGTAATTACGAGAACACCTGCGAAGGCTTTGCTTTTAGCAGAAAAGCATCAGAACAGATGCAAAGATGCGCTTTTGTTGGCAATGAGCCTTATGACTTTAAGAGTATAGACGAAACTTCCTTGTGGATGTCAGTAGGTTCTACCATTTTAAAAGAACCTGAGATCAGAGAAATAGCTAGATCAGAGCCTTGGCGTTCTTTTTGGGTTACTAAAGATGACACCCATACAAGTTTATTTGACAAAAATGGTAGAGAGCTAAATATAGACCAAAGAAATTTATTAGTGTGGTCTAGGATGTATGATAATGTGCAAGAGTCTATGGAATGTCCCGGAGAAGAGGTGATAAACGATGATGATTTATTGGATGGATGGTTTATAGTGCAGAGAGAAAAACAAGAAACAGACAGAGCATCAAGTGAAGTAGACAGCGCTATTAACAATGATAAAATATCTAACTCACAAGAAATATTCGTGTTTGCCCAAACCAAGGAGGATGCTGATAAAATTGAAGCTGCAAACTCCTATCAGGCCACAATGGTAAAGAAAGAAAGAGAAGCCATACTGAAGAAAAAAGGCGATGCTGTTGATTTAGATTTTAGAGACAGAAGACTTGAACTCCAACAACAATCAAACGAACAATACAAGTCTAAATTTAGGAGATAAAGATGGAAAATTTTGATAAGTTAATTAGACAGCAGAAAGAGTACAAAAGTGCTAGAAACGATAAATACAAATCTGACTCAAAGGATAGATTGTCTAAGATTTTAAAGAAAAAAGTTGAGACAACTATGATAGGGGCTTTAAGCTCTATTGAGGAGCATTTTTGTTTTTTGTGGACAAGTGCGGATGGAGTTGAATTAACGCCAGAGCAAAAGTTAATGTTTGACACTTTTCAAAAAGTCAGATCTGAGATATTAGATAAGGGCAATACTCAAGCTAGAAATGTTGATGCTGAACTCAATCAGTACGATATTAAATGGTTAAGATATTCTGTGGAAATGCCCGTAAAACCCCAAGATTAATTTAGGAGAAACAAGATGGAAAAAGAACAAGAAGTAACACTAGAGAATGGCGAAAAAATAACTATTTTTGTCAAAAAACCAGCAAACAAGATCATATCTTCTGCCGACATGAGAAGGGCTAAGGTTTGGAATGATTGTATTCAAAACGACATTCTAACTAAAAAAGAGCTATCAAAGGTAATGGAGAAACGTGGTATTTGGAGTAAAAAACAAAGCGAAGAAGAAGATGATATTAATCAAAAAATGGCTGTTCTAGAAAGGCAGTTATTCAGAGGTGAAGATGGCAAAAAGCCAAAAGTTTCTGAGGGTAGAGATATAGCATTACAAATGCGACAATTAAGAATGGATCTTAGAAACTTGATTTCTGAAAGAATCTCTTTAGAGGAGAATACTGCGGAAGCTTTGGCGGATAATGCTAGATTTGACTACTTCGTAGCTGAATGCACTTTTTACAAAGATAGTGGCAAAAGAGTGTATAATAATCTAGAAGATTATAATACTAAAAGCTCTGATGCTATTGCTTATGCAGCAGCGTCAATGTTGGGCGATGTTTTGTATAATCTTGATTCATCATTTGAGTCAACCTTACCAGAGAATAAATGGCTCAAAGCATTTAATTTAGTTGATGATAAATTAGCTTTAGTAAATAATGATGGGGAGAATGTTAGTACTGATGGTCAGATCATTAATGATCAAGGTCATTATATTAATGAAGATGGAAAAAGAGTTGATGTGGATGGACTTCCACTTGACGACGATGGAACCTATGTAATGGTTGACTATGAAAACGATCTAGAGCCAGCAAAAAAGAAGGTTACTAGAAAAAAAACAACCAAGAAGAAGCCGGAACCTAAAGAAACAGCCCAAACGGAAAGCTAATGGATAGTGTAGTCAACGTCTAGAGAGATAATATGTCTAAATTTGTACTGACTGCACAGCTTAGACTGCAAGCGCCAACTAACACACGACAGGTTCTCAACCAGATGAGGGGAGAACTGAAGGGTCTTTCTGTACCCGTGACTGTTAAAGGCTCTGTGCAGGCTGAGAAGCAAATCAAAAAAGTTACCGCCGCTACTCAAAAAGCGTCTAGCGCTGCTAACGTGATGGGTAAAAGCTTTGGTGTCGCACTAAAGCGATTTGCCGCATTTACGGTTGCAAGTAGGGCGGTTAGCTTATTTAGTAATACGTTAGCCAATGCGGTTGATGAAGCCATAGATTTCCAAAACGAAATGGTAAAAATCAGTCAGGTGACTGGAAAATCCGTTCGTGAGTTGGGAAGTCTTAGTAAAGAGATTGACAGATTGTCTGTAAGTTTAGGAGCTTCTTCTAAAGAACTTATTGGCGTTACTAGAATTTTATCTCAGGCTGGACTAACTGCTAATCAGACAAAGGTGGCTTTAGAAGCCTTGGCAAAAAGTAGTTTAGCTGCCACCTTTGATGACATAGAGAAAACCGCAGAGGGTGCAGTTGCTATTCTTGCCCAGTTTGGTCAAGGAGTTGGAGCTTTAGAGCGACAGCTTGGTGCTATTAATGCTGTTGCTGGTCAGTTTGCGGTTGAGTCTGGAGACCTTATTGGTGCTATTCGTCGTACTGGTGGTGTCTTTAAAGCTGCTGGTGGTGATCTTAATGAATTCTTAGGGTTGTTTACATCTATTCGTGCTACGACTCGTGAGAGCGCTGAATCCATTGCTACTGGCTTGCGTACTATTCTTACACGTATCCAAAGACCTAAAACCATTCAATACTTGAGTGAGTTAGGTGTTCAACTTACTGATATTAATGGTAAGTTTATCGGGCCGTTTAAAGCTATTCAGGCGTTAAATAAAGCTTTTGGAGATCTTCCCCAAGGTGATCTTAGGTTTGTTCAGATAGCTGAAGAGCTTGGTGGTTTTCGTCAGATTGGTAAAGTCATTCCTCTTTTGCAGCAGTTTGAGACTGCCGAGAAAGCCAGACAAGCCGCTGTTGCGGGCGGCGCTTCTTTAGATAAAGATGCTGAAACAGCACAACAATCTCTAGCTCGTCAGATTGCTAAAACAAGAGAAGAATTTTTAGCTCTTATTCGTGGAGTCACAGAGACTGGCACGTTCCAAGCAATGACAAAAACTGCCTTGAGTTTAGCCAGCGCTTTTATTAAAGTGGCTGATGCTCTGAAGCCAGTCCTGCCTTTGATTGGCGCTTTTGCAGCAGTTAAGCTAACCAAAAGTATAGGCGGGTTTGCTGCCGGTATTGGCTCTGGATTAGGAGCTAGACGTAAACAAGCTGGAGGCATGATTCACGCTTTTAATAGTGGGGGTTACGTTCCGGGAACAGGAAACCGAGACACTGTACCCGCCATGCTCACTCCGGGCGAGTTTGTTATCCGCAAAAGCAGCGTTCAAAAGCTTGGTGCTGATAGACTTGCGGGGATGAATAAATATGCCTCTGGGGGTATCGCCAAAACAAATAAAAAAATAGGAATTGTTTACAAGAATACTGGAAGTGATTCTGACCCAGCAGATTTAAATGGAATTCAAGCAGGTATCAGTGTAATACCTAAATCAAAACGAGGCAAATTAGTAGAAGCTGGTATTTCTACTTTACAATTAAATAATGTAGAGTCTTCTCAATTCAAAACAAATGAGACTGCCAGAAAAGCTTTTGATGATATAAAATCTAGCATAACAGATAAAGTAGCTACTTTAAATAGAAGTGCTGGTCAATTAAGAACTGGGGCTGGCTCACCCGCACCTATCAGTAGTGAGTCTATAACTAAAACTTTAGATCTTTCTTTAGGTAGATTATTTGAAGATTATGTTGGTAATATATTAGGCATAGGAACTCCCGGTAATAGAAACTTTGACTTAGATCAACAATCTGAAATTGCTGCTCTTAATCAGCGTAAACTAACATCTGGAAGAATTGGTGCAGACATTGCTGACATCAAATTAAATGATGGGTCTGCTGCTAGAAAGACATTGTTCAAAAAAGCTTTTAATGAAGGATTTTTTGATAAAAGTATCAACGCTCAGAAGGGCAAGAAAAGGAAAAATAATTTCTTCGGTGGGCTTATACAGAAGTTTGCTACTGGTGGTTTAGTAGAACTCAAACGTGCGGGCGCTGCCATACTTGACCCTGATGAAAACTTC
>Ga0181420_1000029_pt1 | contig 43938 bp, 33 predicted proteins | sample 43SPOviralmetaG_FD_130145 | JGI IMG/M metagenome (GOLD analysis project Ga0181420, IMG submission 130145) | Marine viral communities from the oligotrophic San Pedro Time Series (SPOT) site, San Pedro Channel, CA, USA - 43 SPOT_SRF_2013-05-22 | ecosystem: Environmental > Aquatic > Marine > Strait... | reverse complement strand
TTCTTTTATTCCATGAAATTGTATAACATCAGTATCATAATGAATAACATTTGGATTTAATGAATAGATTAATTCCATATTCATAAAATCTTTTCCATTCTTAAAATACTTTTCTTGATCTGCTGAAGAAAGCTTTCTTAATAATTTATCTAAATCTCTAGCTGCAAAGATATAAGTATCTTCAACTAATTTAGATGCATGTCCTGTAAACATTTTTATAATACCATTAAGATCTATAGGATTTGCCATCTGTCCTTTATTTCTGGCAAATTTTACTTTACCATCTTGCATAGTTACAAACAGATTTTGGCCATCAGTCTTTTCAGTAGGATCTTCTTCAAAGTTTAATTGGCCTCTAAGACCAGCATCAACCATTGCTTTAAAATCACCAAAGGTCAGGTCTTTATCATCAAACGGATGTTGCATATGACCAGCAGCACCCCCTTCAAAAAGAAATGGCTGGCTTTTATCGGCCAGCCACTGTTCAAACAATTTTATATGTTTCATATTTTGTTTTAATTATGATCCCATCGTAGATTGTAAAGCTCCAACCATTGCTCCATAGTCTTCTCCATACTTATCGATTAAACCATCAGCAACTTCTTTTGCTTTACCTTCGTCAAATTTATCACCGTGAGCATCTTTTAGAATTGCCATTGCATATTCTTTAAATTCATCAGCAGATTTAATTTCAGCTTTTTCATTTACGGTTCCTAATTTCTTAACAGCAAGTTTTCTAAATTTTTCAGCAATTGAATCATCAGGTAATACTTCTTCTTCTTCCTTTACTATTTCAGTACCATCTGCTTTATCATCAGCTTCACCTTTTACAACATCAGTAATTACTTGATCTTTTGAAATAAGTTCTTTACCTTTACCTTCAACACTTTTAGGTTTACCCATATCCATCATATCTCCAGCGATACCTGCAGCAGTTTCTGGTCCATCACCTTTAATTACAGGAATAGCTATACCATCAGCACCAGTTTCTTCGGCTTTAATTTCATCACCTTCAACTTTAGTAATTACTTCACCGACAGCTTCTTCAACAGATTCATCCTTTTCATCTTCATCTTCGTAATCTTCTCCATCATGAGTTTTAGATTTATCACCTTTATTTCCACCTAGAGTTACTTTATCATAAGCTTCATCAGTTTTATCTTCATCTTCATAATCTTCTTCACCTTCTTTGGTTTTAGACTTATCGCCTTTATTACCACCTAAAGTTACTTTGTCATACTTCTCATTTGTTGATTCATCTTTCTCATCTTCATCTTCGTAATCTTCACCGTCATGAGTTTTAGATTTATCGCCTTTGTTTCCGCCTAAAGTTACCTTGTCATACTTTTCATTTGCAGATTCGTCTTTTTCATCTTCATCTTCATAATCTTCTCCATCGTGAGTTTTAGATTTATCACCTTTGTTTCCACCTAGAGTTACTTTATCATAAGCTTCATTTACAAATTTATCAAAAGACATAATAGCAGATTCATTCTTTTCAGCATCTTCCTCTTCTTCTTTATCATACTTAACATCTTTCTTTAAAGCATCGATTTGTTTATCATCAGATTTAACAGCTCCTTTATAATGGTCTGCTTTTTCTTTATCATCTTCAGAATCAACTTTCTTATCACCTTTATCTTCTAGCTCATCACCTTTCTTTTCATCTTCTTCGCCTTTATCTTCATCATCTTCATTAACTTTAGCTTCAGCAAGAGGATCAGCAGAGGCCGCTACTGGAACAGCGTAATCTTCTGGTTCTTCATCATCATCATGATATTTAATATTCTTATTGATAGTTTCTTCCTTCTCTTTAATAAAATCTTCAAAAGCCATTATTCTGCGTGTAGCTTTTGGAGTTTCTTCTTCTTCTGAAGCAACCTCAACGCCGTCCTCATCCTCAACCTCATCGGCTTCAGCTGGAACTTCTTTAGTAATTTCTTGATCAGCAGAGACTACATCACCTTCTTCTTTTTCTAAAGATTTTGGTTTACCTTTAGATAATACCTCATCTTCAATATCCTCAGCTCTATCTTCTTCTACTTCTTCTTCACCAGATAAAACTACTTCCTCATCACCTTCTTTATCTTCAGTACCTTCTAAAGATTTTGGCTTGCCTTTGGCTTTCATTTCATCTTCGATATCTTCAGCTCTATCTTCTTCAATTTCATCTTCAGAGATGTCATCTTTTTTAGCAGAACTTTTAGCTAATGATTCGAGTTTAGAAAGTAGATCTTTTTCTTTCTTTAATTCTTCTATACTGTCAAAACCAATCTTTTTGATCAATTCCTCAACAGCTTCTTGGCTTACTTTTGCAGACTCTGTGATCGATTGATCCGTAGCAGTCATTGCAGAAAACTTTTTGATTGACTTCATTTTAGTTATTTTTATTTTTTTTATATATCCATGTCTTAGTGAAAAGATATTCTATATTAGAATCTTATGTTCTGAACTTCGAATGGAAACTTTTCTTCTTTATATATTGTTCGCCTAGCAATACCGTGGCGGTAGATATAATTAACCCAATCATGGTCTTCGGTCTTATACCTAAAATCATCTATAAAATCGTAGATTTTTACTACGCTTTTGGATGCATGCTTTCTTAATCCTCTACCAATACTTTGTCTAATAATTACTTCAGACTTAAAACTTTCGGTAAAAAAGATATTGTGTATATTTTTAATTGAAATCCCTGTAGAAAATGTACCATAAGATGCTACAATAATAACATCATCATTCTTTTCCATACGGCTTTTAAATTCTTCTCTTATATCTACATTAACAGAACCGTCTACATAATAAACTTTTTTGTCTGTTATATGCCTTAATTTATTATATAGCTTTTCACCGTATGCTATCTTATGAAATAGTACTAATGAATTTGATGTAGATTTTTTAATTACTTGGCAAACAAAATCCAATCTCTTTTCACTTTGATTAATAAAATTTTGTTCTAATCCAAATAATCTTTGTCTATCATGTGGATTTTTAGATAAAAATGAAAAGGATTCTTTTTGTTCATCGGTTGCATAATCCATATGAAGTTGTATTACTTTACAACTAGCTATAAAACCTTCATCTTGTAAATGTTTAGCTTTTACTTGAGTAACCAGTGGACCCATTGCTGACATTAAGCTTAATCTATTAACAGTTCCTCTTTTAGGAATAGTACCACTTAAACCAAATCTAAAATCACAATGCCAGCATTTATCCATAATCTTTTGTATGGAATTGGCTTTTGCTTTATGTGTTTCATCTACAAAAACAGCATCAAATTGACTAAAGTATTCCTCGTCTTTTTTAACCAAAGATTGATAGGTACCAATAACCAGATTAGAACTTTTTCTTATTTTTACCCCTGCATATATTTGTTGAGTCTTTAAAGGAATTCCACATTTATTATATTCATCAAAATCACCAGTAGCCTGTAATACCAAATTTACATTAGGAACGATCATAAGAATCTTTTTCTTTCCCAGTTGATCCATAAGATAAGCCACCACCATGAAAGATATTAGTGTTTTACCTGCAGAAGTGGCAAGCTCAGCTAAACACCTTCTATATTTTAAAATTTTAAATGCTGCATCTATTTGATATTCTCTAGGCTTAAAATCAGGATGCTTTTTAAAAATCTCAGTAACCCATAATCTAAATTCATCCTCTTTTATTTCAGTATCAAAAATATTGGTAATATTATTTAGAGAATATTGAAAATCATAATCTTTACATATATCAATTATTTCTTTCCATAAACCAGCTGGTATTTTATTTCTTTTAACAAAGGATACATTACCATCCCACACTCTCTTTTTTACTAAAGGATGAAAACGCCAACCTTCAATCTTTTTAGTTAATGAACTTTTTAGTTGATCATACTCTAACTCTGTACAAGCATCAATAACTAAAAACTTTTTATTTTCCGAGAGTGATAATTCCATTAGTATTCTTTATCATCTAAATTGATTCTATTACGAATAGCAAAGGCAAGATTATCGCAGGTCTTTATACATTCCTGGTAATAATCCATATGAGATTGTAACATTTCCATTTGAGTTCTTAAATGAGATAAATCTGCCTTTATAAAAGCAACCTTTTCTCCGCTTGTTAATTTTACATCATAATCAATGGAATATTCTCTGTACTTAATTTTATAATACCTATCATATGCTGCTTGCCTTTTTTGTTTAGTTGTTTTAAAATCAGTAATTTTATCTAATAAGATCTGCCTATAAGATAACATCATTACTTGACATTCCGATAACTTATTCATATCTTTTAGTAAAGAAACTAAATTACTTATCTTTTCTTTCCAAATAGATCTATCATTAGCTAATCTAGTTGCTAATTCTTCATTAGCGGTGCCTGTAGCAGAATCATTATATTCCATTAAAATATACCTTTATCATTATTACTCTTTTTATAACTCTTTATTTTGGGCTTAAATTTCTTTTTAGGAACTGGAATAGAAAAATTAGTTTTTACTTGTTTAAGATTGGATTTATTAAAGTTTGTAAAAAGTTTAAGTTTTTTATTACTTGCTTCTAAGTCATTATAGAAGTCATCTATTTCTTCATTCACAAAATTGCTATATTTTTTCAAACTCATTATATAAAAATTATATCTAATGAATTATTTGTAAAATATTTATCCAGGTCATTTAAGCACCCACTTCGATTAGTAAATTCCCATTTCACTAAATCATTTAAATCTTTTACTTTCCTTGAAGGAATATCAAAGTCTTTTAAAAACTTATCCCACATAAAAACATTCTGACCACTTTTTAATTTTTCAATCATTCTGGTTTTACCTTCCATATCATTATCAAAGAAATATCTTGCAGTTGGTATTTCATTAAATTCAATAATTTGTTTTTTAACCCCAGTTAAACCTATTGAGTTATTCATAAACATTGCATCAATAGGACCTTCAAAAATGGAAAAGTCTCGAGACATATCAACAGTTAATATTCCAAATAACATTGATATTTTATTTAAGTTATCTAATTCTTCTTCTGTAACTTCTAATGGTAATTTTAACCTATCATAAATTCTTTCTATATTCCATGTTTTATATTTAGGACCACTCCCACCTAAGTCTCTGGTTTGAAATCCTAATATTTTTCCTTCAGGTGTTAGATTAAAAACATATAACTCTCGACGTCTTGGATCAAAAGCAAACCTTTCAGTTTTATGGTGGAGTAACCTACTCTTTAGATAAGGATATGCCTGATAAGTTAATGTGTTAATTGGATAAATGTTAAACCCTAATGCTAATTCATCGAATGATAATGCTAATTCTTTTGCTTTATCAAAAAGATAAAAATCTAAATTTTCACCTAACGAAAAATGTTTACGGTTTTCTTTAATGTAATTAATAACATTAATTCTATCATCACCTTCAAAATTTTCATTATGATCTTTTAAAAAAGTATCTAAACTTTCATGAGCTGAACAATTATAACAATGAAAATATAAATCATTCCAATAAATGTTACCTCTCTTTTTTCTTGGGGTATCATGTGAATCACCACAATACGGGCATGCAAAATTTAATCTACCTTTGCTTTCTAATATTCTTCTTTTTTCTGGATGAGAATGGTTAGTATGAAGAACTCGGACTACCTTATCGATAATCCGAGCTTTCATTTCAGAAGATATTATTACTTCTGTTGCCATACTTATTAAAGATCTAACCCATTAATAAAATCATCGAAGTCATCCTTCTTTTCTTCACCTTTAGTTTCTGTTGCAGTTGCAGTTGCAGTTTCTGTAACCTTTGCAGCAGCAGCTTCAGTAACTTTTGGTTTTGATGGTGCAGGTTTTGATGATGTTATATTTTCAATAGCAGATCCTGGTGATGTAAACTGAGAAAGTACATTTAATACTTTTCCTCTAGTTTCATCATTCCATGCTTTATAACCCCAGTTTGCTAAGTCAGGTGCATCTTTTAGTAATTCTAAAATTGCCTTTCTTCCTTCATCACTATCAGTTACTTTTTCACCGTTAATCTCCATTGCAGATTTTGTACCGTGAAATTTACTTGAATCATAATTAGGGAAACCACCTTTCTTAGAAATTACTAATTCAAAGTTCTTTCCTTCAAACGGATCAAATACTTGAGTAGGTTCATCAAATTGTGGATTCAGTTCTTCATCAATTTTTGTTTTGATTTTATAACCAAATTTCATAATTTTAACTTGACCTTCAAGATCTTTGTTTTGTGGATCTTTTACGATTTGTACCAATGCATAAAATACTTCTCTACGCTTTAAACCTTCAGACATCTTTTTATCTACAGCAGATTCAGAGTTTCTTAGTTTAAAGAACATATCCTGTACAGGACATTTCTCGCCAACTGTTGATGGAGAATCAGCATAAAAGCCGTTTCCTTCTCTGTCTTCTAACCAGTAGACAAATTTACGTTCGAATGGTTTTCTTGGATTTTTAGCATTAGGTAGAAACCTAATTAAAGAACGGTAAGTTCCGTCTTGTCCTTGATCTGGTTTCGGTGTGTATAAATCACTTCCTGCAGAGGAAGGTCTTTCACCAGTGTCTAGATCTTTTACACTTACATTAAAAATGTCGAATTCATTTGCCATGTTAATTGCCTTTTTTTGTTATTATTAATTTATGATAACAAAGCTCTATGCCTAAACTTCTTATTTTAATTGCCTATTTATTTTGCCTTGTTATCGCCAGTTTAAAAAGTACCAAACTTTTCAGTACCTTTGTTTATTATATATCTCCTAAGTCAGTTTGTTTCAGACTATTTGTACATTTTTATCTAAAATAATTGCAGTTATATCATGCTCTCTAAGATTAATAAATGTTTCGTCTTTATATATTATTTCGGTTCCTGCAAGATCATGATAAAGTATTTTTACACCTGGTTGGAAATCTTTATCTTCTACTTCATCACCTACACTAATAACAGTTCCTGAATAAGGAGGGGCTAGCATACCCTTTTTTTCTAATAAAATTATATCACCTTTCTTCTCTGGTTGAGGATCTTGCTTTATAAATAATCTTTTTCCTATAGGTTTTATCATTTTATTTAAATTTTTTTAGTAAAAGCTGAAACAAAATTACTAAGTTGCAATATAATTTTTAACTGTTTAATGTCAGAAATGTATCTAGTTGTTAGCCTTCAAGGCTTTAAGTATGAAGTAGGCATCTATGATGTCATCTATTGGTTTAGGAATTTTTATGCTGAAGTCTTTTCCTTGACACCACTTCCAAAGTTTAGTGCTCCTTAAGTTCTTATCATTAAGGACATCATTTTGAAATGCTTCAGCCATATAATGTTTATTAGCATTTCCTTTACCAGCTAACTTCTTTACATGAGATGGTTGAAAGACAGATAGATTTTCAATAGAATACTTATCTATTAATTCTTTTCTTAAAAATGTATTGTATTGAATTATATCAATAAATGAATTACCTTTTGATCCATATGAGAAACCTTCTAATGCTACGTTTACAGTATCACCTTCAAATAGAGTAGAAAAAATACCCACCATTAAAGAACTGATATTTCCAGCATCTTCTAACTTTTGCCTTTCTCTTGGTAAGAACTCTTTACTAGTGACTTGTCTATTATAAGGGAATCCTAAAATAGTTTCGTCATCCATTAATTCTTTATGTACACTAAATGCTTTAGGTATTTTCCTACCTTCTTCATCCCATATACGATTTCCATAATTAAAAAAAGTTATAAAGTGATATTTGCCATCAGTGGTTTCTATACAAGCACCTGGGCTATTTAAAGAAAAATCAATTCCTATATGAATCATTGTGTTTTATAATCTCTTACCGAGAACTGCACCTAATGCAGCACCGACAAGACGTGAGGTTAATAAATCATAAAGAGCACCTTTAGTAACACCTAATACTTTAGCTACTGCTTTACCTATTGTCTTTCCTAAAGCAAATCCAGTTAATCCACCGAATATACTTCCTAAAATTCCTTCATTGATTATTTCTTCAACACAATCTTCTAAATTCTTTCCTTCTTTTTGTGCCTCTACTATTCTATCAACCGTTGCATCAATTGCAGCTTCCTGTTCTTCAGTAAGATCGTGGGATTCATTCAATAGATTTGTTATATCTAAAGTTTCATCTTTATTCTCGGTTAAATAATCTTTAAAGGTTTTCATTTTAATTGTTTTATTTGTTTATATATTAAGTTACATTAACTGCTATATCTAAAATGTTATAAGTAAACTCGATATCAAAAGTTTCAAATTCAATAGTATTACTTGAAAAGTTTAAATCTAAAGCACCTACACTATTCATAATCATATCTTTTAATTGAATAGTAACAAAAATAGTTCCTTCTGAATCTAACATTTGGATACCTACACCTTCAGGTAAAAAAGGATTTCTTCCACTTTGTTTATAATAATAATCAAACATTTCAATTGCCATCCAATAATTTACATAACCATCAAATGCTTGCATTGTAACAGTTAATTTTTTATCAAACAATTCTTGTTTAGGAAGGCTTGCTCTAAAGTTTCTTGTATTACCTGGAAAATCATTTTGTTGTACAGGATCAAATGCAGGCCCTGGTAAATTTATAGATTGTATTCCATAATTCCAAAAGTCAATAGGTTCTTTGATTAATCCACCTGGAATACGATTAAGAAATGGTTTATATCTTTTTGCTACTTCTTCAGGTACAAAATTTCTAGGAAAATTAAATTTAAATTGATTATTTCTTGCGCTTAATAACATATTCTAATTAATTTATAATTGTGATCTTCCACCTCTACCAAATTTTCCTCCTCCATAACCTTCTAAATTATTAGCAGCATTTCTAAAGAACCATTTAGACCTAGACCCGGTCTGAGCTACTTGCCTAGATTTTTTTAAAGCATCTACTTGTTGTTTTTCTAATAATCTTTTTTGTGCTAATGCTTGGGCATTCTTTGCTCTCGCTCTTGCTAAGTCATTGGCTGCATTTTTATTTGCATTTGTTAACTCCTGTACCTCATTCTCTAATTCAACAATAGTTGCTTCTAATGTTTGTATAGTAATTGTATCTTTACCAGCTGATTCTATTAATTCAGCATTTTCTTTTTTAAGTAATTCATTCTCTTCTTTTAATTTAGCTAATTCAATACTATATTCTATTCTTTGGTCTTCTATTTGAGAAGTTAAAGAAGTTCTACTTGCTTCATCAACAGCTAACCAAATACCTTGGTAAACAACTGATTCATCGGATACATTTCCGTCTTCGGCAATCATCTTTGTAGAAATATAAAAATTATTATTATCTAATGCTAAGATTTTTCTACTGTCATCTCTAGTTATACGAAATAATACTTCACCTTGTGCTATATCAATATCTTCAACTTGTGTATGATTTTTAATATCAATCTCATCATTAGTTCCAATAAAATTTAAAAAGATATCACCTACATTACTTAGATCAATTGGTGTATCTTCACCGTCAACTTCATTAAATAGAGTAAAGAGATAATAATCATCAAATGGAGATATTCTTATGACACCATCTCCTTGCGGCATAGGAAGATCATTAACACCTAAGTTAACAAACCTTTGGTAATATTCCTTTTGTGGTGCAGTAAGTGTTATGTTAGTATCTATTGACATTTAATTATTTTATTTTATTCTGTGTCATCATTCGTTTCATCTGTTACTGTTTGTACTTTAACAGGTGAAATAGATGCTTTAACTTTTATTCTATCTCTAAATGAAGTTACATAGGCAGTCTGTATGGTTGTTTCAGTTACAGTTGTTGTTCCTCCATCTACTTCAATTCTTTCAGCCGTTCCACTACCACCTACAACTATTTGTTTTCCGGTATCATTATTAATTTGGTTGTAAACATTAGCGACAGTTGGCACAACTCCTAAATTTAAAGTTAACATTTGTTTACCATATCTTTGGGTATCAAAGGAAGTAAGACTAGCATTTTTAATTATCTGTGTACTATCAGCTTTATTAAATAGTCTCATAGATAAATTTATTTTAAAAGAAACAGCAGTATTAGCATTTTGTATAATAGGTCTATATAATATAGGTTCATCAAAATTACTTTGCTGTGTAAATACTTGTGTTGATGTTGTAGAGAATACTGTACCTACTTGTTCAACTACAGCTATTTCATAAAATACTACATAATTTCCACCAGATGAATTTAGCTGAGCAATAAAATTACTTAATGAAGAACCAGTTACTTCTCCGTGCAAAGTAAAATAATCGCCATCGTCGGCAGCTTTAACAGATGCATATAAATTACTGTAAATATCTCTTGCTAAAACAGAAACAGAATTAATTTCTTGCATATTATAAAAACTATATGCATTATCAACAATAGTTTCATAAATACCTGTAGCTTTTAGTGTAATAGGAGGAGTGCTTAAAAACCCTTGGCCTTCAGTAATCCTATAAGCAACACCATTAGGATCTGCTGTAGTAAATTCATTATTCATAAAGTATAATGAAGGTACTCTCCATTCAATATAAGTAGCATATAACTTATCTCCTAATAATAAAGGATCAGGATTAAATACTGGTGTATCTGTTTTTAAGAAATTTATTGAAGCAAGATTCATCATAACACTATCTCTACGAGGAGCCAATGCTTCAAAGACTATTCCATCAAAACCTTCAAAACTAAACCCTGAAATAAAATGAATTTTCATTTTATCATAAGCTACATTTAACTGTGGACTAAAAGTTTGTAATAACTGAGATGAATCTGTAAGAAGAGGATCAAAATCATTATAAGGAACTCCTATACTAGTATCTAGAGAAACATATTGAGTTTTGGTTTCATTAACAGCAGCTGCTGATATATCTCTATAATTACCCATTGTGGCAGAAACAGAATCAGTATTAAAAAAGTAAGTTCCTTGTGTATGTCCATCCCTCATTAATTCAATAGGGTATGTTGCCGTATTAAATGTTGTAGGTGCAGCCTGATCTGTATAGATATATTCTATTAAGATCTGATTTGATATTTGTATAAACCTTGATGATTCCATTCTATTCTATTTATTTACCATTGCAAAAGCTTTGGATTCCATGAAACTCCAATTCCAATATAAGGGCCTACATCACCACTCCCATTAACGCCCATGCCTAAATTTAAACCTAAACCAAATGATTTTCTATTTTGCATCTGTAAGCTTTTAAATGCAGAACTTTTAGTATCAATCATTATTCCTTGCGCACTGTTAAATGTAGTACCTGGATAATCAGAAGTTAATTGAATAAAAACTTCTTTAGTTTTTTGGTCTTGTGATAGTGTAGCATTTAACCATATATTTTGAGAAAGATCTATCGACGCATTTCCAAAAGTTAAACTATCTGTAATTACATAAGGAACAGAAACACCTAAACTTCTTGAACTCCTTTCCCATGAACTGTCAGAATTAAAAGAAAGAACAGAATTAAATTCTTTATTGCCTTGTTTAATTAAAGTATCTGTTGAGGTAACAGGAACTTCAACTATCTTTTCTTTAATAATAGTTTTATATTTTACAATAGTTATTGGAGGTTTCATTCTTTCTACCTCTAAGCTATCTTTAAGTTCATCAAGAGTTAATGTTAAACCTCTTATCTCTCCAACTGATTCACCCTTTTCATTAACATAGTTTTTAATAGTATCATTAGCAGCTATCAGATTATTTTGAATTCGTGTAACTTCTCCTTTTGCATTTTCGGTTTCATTACACTGTCTCATTAATAAAAAGAATAGCACCGCGATACCACCCAGTAAAAACATCCTAGTGTTCTTTGGGTCTGTCAGAATACCAAGAATATTTTTAACTATAACTATCATTCCTTTATATACTGAAGCAATTTATTAGGAGTAACTTCTGATGCTCCATATTTTTTTACTATTTTATCCATAAACTTTTTTTCTTTAAGTTTCATGGAGTCTACTTCTTCAAACAGACCATCTCTTTTCTTTGCTAAACTTTCAATACTTTTTTGCATAAGATCTAAAGAAAGTTGAATTTCTCTATATCTACTTACATATTCATTTAGTTCTTTTATTTCTTTTTTTGTCATTTTTAAAAAGCGTTTACATTTAATTCATTTCTATCTAAGCTGCTACCATTAGCGATCATCCACCCACTTTGGTTATAGATTTTACTTCCGTTTGGATTACCCATAGATTGATACCTTGCAAATGAGTTAGTGATATTACCGTTCCATATCAATTCAACAACCTTTCTTCTCATTCTACTACCATTAGCATCAACACTATTAGTTCCTAGTGTTACTTGTTTATATCCTCTTGTACCATCTGGTGTATAAAGTCCATTTGTTGCAGCCGAGCCATTTTCATACCAATCACTCCAATTTCCTCCAGATGGAAACCATTTTCGGTTCTGTGGGAAATTAATTCTTACTGTACCATAATTCCTAAAGGTCAAAGTTCCTCCTCCTAGAGCTGGTGCGTTCATATACTGTCCTTGTGTAGAATAATTTTCTATAACTACTACTATTTTTTGTCCTGGGTATGCACCAAGTGGAAATTTAAAACTATTATCATAAGCATCAACAAATATTTGTCCTCCAACTGCTGGCCTAGCTACACTTGTCGACCTCTGTCCTACACCGAAACCAAATCTTAAAAATATCAATGGGGCTTTTGCAAGATCAGCAGTAGTCGGCATACCGGATGTTAATTGAGCAGTAGAAGCATAACTTATATTACTCATAAAATCAAAACCAAAAGATGAATAATTACCTTGTCCACCATAAGGAGGTCCCTGTGTTACCTCATTTAGATAGTCCGGAGAATCATAAATAGGTGTCTTATTACCATTGGCATTTCTGTCTTGACTTCTCTTAAAAACTAAAGGTGCGGCTATTGATATTTTCTGTGCATTAGCATTAAAGAATTGTCTAACTCCACCTGGTAGACCATCACTAGTTCTAACCTCTATACCTAAACTAGAATCAAAAGATGGATCATAAGCTCCAACGTTTCCACTTGAACCTGTAGATGGGCTATATGTTGTTGGTACTGGATTAGTTGAGCTTTCGTCACCAACACTAATAGAAATCTGATTTCCTGTAACCTGTGAGAGTGTACCTTTTCCTAACATCCATTGTTCAAGAGATCCTCCTGGTAAAAAATCAATAGTATCTTTACTACCAACTCTTCTAAAAGATTCACCTAAAGCTTGTGTTAATACATCATCCACATTATTAAATTGATATATTGAACCACCACCTGCGCTTAAAATAGGACCCTGACCAGTTCCGAGAGGGTCTGTCTTTGCCCAAGTGTTAATTCCTCTAAATCTTGTATGTGATGCAGTTGCATTAGTATAATTTAATACAATACTTGGTGCTTGTTGAGCGTTAAGGGCTGCGTTTCTTAATGAAATATCTTTATGAGTCAATATGAAAACCTGTCCAGTAGCATTATTAGCTCCAGTATATTCATTAAGAATAGTTACCAAACCAGGATTCGCAGCACCTTTATGTACTAACGATACGTTTCCAGTTGAATTTAATTGTAACCCACCAACAGCAGCATTTAAATCAATATTTCCTGTACCATTATTTCCGTTTGATAAACTAATACCTCCACCAGCAATACCAAGAATTTTACCTGTAACATCAGTAGTAAGCATAATATTACTAGCCTGTAAAACAGAATTAGCGGTAACTGTACTACCGGCGACCGGTAAAGTCAGTGAAGGTAATGTAACACTATTACCTAATTCAAAAATACCTGAACCTTGAGTACCATTTCCAACCAATCTAAACTTATTTCCGGTAGCAGGAGATCCTGTTGCACCGGTTCCTATGTTTATTTCAATATTTTGATTTTCTCCTGCAAAAGAATATGGTGCTGAATTATTTCCACTTGAGATTGTTACTTGACCACCAGAGAAAATATCTACACCTCTACCTCCTACACCAGTATCTACTTGAAAACCTATAACATCGGTATTAGATGAAGGGTTAGTAGCAGGCTTAGGAATTTCAATAACCATTCTATCATCTATTCCTAATTTAATAGCACTTAAATTACCTAAATTATTTTGCTCCATTAATTCACTATTAGTAGCATCAGCACCACCATGAAGAACTATTGCTCTACTTGAAGTATTTTTTTGATGAACCATTAATGAAACAACATCAGATGCCATAGAAAGAGCAAGCGTATCAGTTAATTGATACTCAGATGTTAAAGCCTGTCCTGAGTCAGCTGTAGAAGTATTGCTTGCTGCACCACCTACTAAAACTGTAAGTATACCTTGGTTAATTCCAGTTGCACCGGTACCACCTATACCTTTAGGTGTAGCTAATGTTGTATTAAAATTATTTAAAGACCCTTGCCCAAAATAAGATCCAAATCCACCAGATAAACCTGCGGCGCCAGTAGGACCTTGTAAATCTACTTGAGTTACAACCCAGGTAGTGCCATTATATTCCCATACTTGACCATTAGCCTGTAAATAATAATCTCCTTCTAAAGGATTAGGAGTAGGTGGGCTAACATTAGGGCTAACACCAACAGGAGGAGTAGCAAATGGAGTAGTATCTTCATACCAAGTACTACCTTTTGGTCCTCTTCCACCAGCAGGCCCAATCGGACCAGCAGGACCTTTAGGACCAGCAGGCCCACCACCGTTCAGTAATAGTTGATCAAAATTAAAATTTGTTTTATCAACTAACTGTGAAATAGTATCCGATGCTATAATTTCTTGTATAGTAATTGGCATTTCTTTTTGTTATTTTTTAACTATAGTTACACTGAACCCATACGATTCAGAGAAACCTGTTCTTTTATTATATATTAGCCTTAAATCAAATGGATTAGTATTTAATGTTTTTGACGATACATTCTCATTAATAGTTAACCCAGATGTAATTTTTGCTTCATTTGTTAATTGTGCAGTACTGTAAGTATCAGGTTGATCATCCCTAGATGCTAAAGTATAAAAATCAATTCTTTCAATTTTATAAAGCTTTAATATATTTTCTTCAATGTATCTATTCACATCATCATCTAAAGTTTCCAAATTACCCCAACCATATAAGTCTTTTACGTACTTTTCAAATTGTTCTTTAATCGGAGGAAAGAGATATTCTATTAATCTTTTTTGATTAAAAAGATAAAATGATACAGTAGGTGCTGATTGTCTTTTCTTAATAGCTTGAATACTTCTTCCATTAACAGTATTTACTTGTCTCTGATTAAATGTTACTGAAGGAGTATCTTGATACATAAAGGTACCGTCAATTAAACTCGGTTGTTTTATAGCAGCCTTAACAAAAGGATCAGGTGTAAATGTTTCTAAAATTATTTTCTCTGGTACCTTTAAAGACTTAGATCCAAAAAATGATTTCTTTTCTTTCATTGATCTTGTACCAATTACATCTTCAATTAAAGTCTTGTCAATAGTTTTAATAAAATATGAAGGTTCCCAGTTAGAAGAAAATGCATAAAAATCTTTATAGTCAATAGCCCACTCATTAATTAAAGGATACAAACTTGGAAATGCACTTTCTGCTGATAGCTCCAATATAGTTGATGGATCTTGTTCATTTACTTTATGGTAAAAGAAATTCTTTAATTGTCCAAAATTAGAATCAGAACTAAAGAATTGAGTATTTTTATATTTACATAATTCTAATACCTTAAGTTTATAAGCTTCATCATTAATTATACTACCTCCAGTAGAACTACCGGTAGAACTACCAGTAGAAGATCCTGTACTTCCTCCACCATTAAAATCTATATTCATATAAGGATCCCTAAATGATAATATAGATAAAGCAGTAGGTTGATAATATCCTGCATGCCTACCTATAGGAGTAAGCCTAGGTGCTTTTTGTAATGAAAGATCATAACCAATAACATCAGTTAAATTAAATGCTGTTGGTTTATTAGGATCAGGTAAAACTCCTACATATACAGCTTTAAGTATATCTTCTTGAGCTCTAAGTTCAATTGAAAAAGTTTGAGATAAACTACCATCACTGTTTAAAACTTGATTACCATCTTTGTCTATTGTTTGGTATACTATGTTAGGATTACCCATGTTCACAGCTTCAAATATTTCAGCAAAACCAACTTGGTTTAATCTATTTTGGTATGCATTAAACCCTCCTTGTAAAATTTTATAATTGGATCTTATTAAATTAAAAGTACTTGGGGTAATATTAGGTAATAACCAATTTGCACCATTACGAGTTACTGTTGCTGCTATTAATGAAGATTGTGAAACTATTTCTTGTATATTACTAATTTGATAAGTGGCTCCACCATCCTCAAATTCAATTGTAGGAAAGGATCCATCTAAACCAATGGTTAAATCATCAAGGAATCTAGTAGGATTTCCATTTACATCAGGTACACCATTAATTTGATAGAATGATCCTACAACTTGAGCATTATCAAATCTAATAGCCCCTTGTAATGTACTATCTAAATATTGAATTGGAGTTACTGGTGCACAATTAGAATCCACTTTATATTTACTTTCCATTGAATATAAAGAAGTTCTATCAATTATTTCAGCACCACCATTTAAACAAGGATCATCAAATTTTAAAGAAATTAACATAACAACAGTTTTCCATTTATCATTCTTAATAAACTTAATTTCTGTTTCAGGCTTATCCGGTAAATTAGGTACTAATATAGCTGAGAACCTATATTCATTAAATTCCCCATTAGTAACATAAGATAGTGATGCATTATCAAAATCAGGTTTTTGTGTTCCTATTGCTTTAGGTTTAGCTATAATTCTAACACCTCTCAAAAAAGTTTCTGCAAAATTCTTATCATCACCACCATTAAATCTACCATATCTTAATTGCCTATCTATTTCAGCAATACCTCCTGTAGTAAATCTTTCAACAATAAAATAATCATTAAAATAATTTTTATCTACTCTTTGGAATGTACCTGGAATTAATGGTGTCCCAGCTATAGGATCAGCTGGTATATCATCAGTAGGTGCTTTATCAATATAACTCCATGAGCTCTTTATTGCATCTTGTGTAAAGTAAGTTGGAAATTCCGATAAGTAATACCATTCATGAGTATATCCACTAGCTACTTGGCCTCTATCCCATTTAGATGGCGCAAAATTATTTAATCCAAAGGCTTCACTTAAATCTAATCTATAAGGATGATTCCTAACATCTTTACCATCATTAACCCAAGACCATTTATTTATATAAGGTATGACTCTTGATATAGCAGCCTGTGAAGTTAAAAAGTTTTCTTCTAATCTAATATATTCAGATGCTATATAATCTTGTACTACATCCTCAGGAGAAGATGGTTTTAATAGTCCCACTAAATTAAAAAATCCACCAGTATCATAAAATTTTCTAATTTCTGGAGTAGAACTTATTCCTATATAATCTGGCCCGTTAAGACCTGGTACTGACTGATTATATTGAGCTTTTTCAAAAACCAATTCACCTTCTTCGCTGTAAAGAGTACTATAAAAATCTACATCAAAATCTCTAACATCAAAAAATGAAAATCTACCAAAAGATGGTTTATAGTCAGAATAGAGTGCAACTTGGTTAGAGCGACTTACTTCTATTTGATTATCATTACATGTAATTATAACATAAGTATCAATATTTTCATAACCTATTTGATTATTAAAGTTATCATATATAGGCTCATCAGTATAAGGAACCCAGTCTCCTATTTCAGCATAACCTCCAGTTGTCTGTACAAAGTTACCTTTTACGAATCTTTTTTGGCCTCCATTTTTAACTTTTAATAAGGCATTCTTTGTATCATTGCCACCAATAAAGTTTTGTTTAGGTGAGGTTAGTGTGGCTAAAGGGTGTGACTGTAAAGAATCAAATTGTGTAGGATATGCAACATCTAATTTAAAACTTAATTGATTAAACCTAGACCCACCATTTCTACATATGACATAAACAGTATCATCATTATATGAAGCTTCAAAAAATCTATCATTTTCATTAATACCTTTATTTATTGCAGTTGTTATTGCTTGTGCAACTTCCTGAACAGTACCAGTAGGATTAAAAAAGTTTTGAGTAGATTTTCCAGGTGTAGGAGCCAAAGCAGTATTTGCTGTAATAAAACCAGTCAAATATACACCGTCATAAAAATATATTGTTGATCCATTAGGTATATGTTCTACTACTGGAGTAGGTGAAGTAAATTGAATATTACTGTTGTTATCTAAAGTAACATCATTATTTAATGTGATGTTTAAAATAACAGGATAGCTTGGGGAGGCAGTTAAGCCAGAATAATCATAAGAAACACTTTCTATAAAAGTATCAACAGGTATAATATTAGAAGATGAAAGAGAAGTTACTCTTGCACCAATTAAAACATTTCCTGATGGGGAATATAATTGAACAGTATTACCTGCACTAACAGACTGTTGTCCTGCTGATATTGGCCAAGGGCCTACTCCTGCCAATGCAGCACCAGGTGCTGCTGGAGTTTCTGTAGGATTTCCAATAACTTTCATTGACATTTGTGCCAAACCTTGTCTACTTATTATATTAGCATTGGCATAAGTGTCTGGTTCCTTATATCCAGTTAGTAAAGAAATATCAATTTTTTTATCAAATAATCTTAATTGATCTGTTCCCCATTTTGATCCTTTTTTAATAGTATGAAAATCATCTTCTTTATCCTTAACATAAAAAATTGATTCAACTTCATTTACTCTATTAGGTGTAGGTAAACCTGTTATGGTTGTAGTTTTAGCAGGATCTAAGAAAAGTAAAATACCTTCTTCATTAGTTATTTCAAATGGGGTATTTAAAAACTGTGATACTTCGGTAATAGTTTTTATTTTTGGTAATTGTGTTTTTTCTGTATTTTTAAAAAATCCTATACCTGATAAATCAAATGAACCTTCTTCAACTTCATTTACATACATACCAAAGTAACGATTAAGAGAATAATCTGGTGCTTTTGGATCATCAAATAAAAATTCTAAATTTAAAAGATTAGCTAAGAGAATACCATTATTTTGAAACCCTTGTGTAAAGAAATATTCATTTTCCATTATTGTAGCATCTTTACCTACTAAGTCATTATAAGAATAACTACCGCTACTTGTAAAACCTCCACTATTATAAGATATACCATTCCATAAAATAGGTTCATCTTTTCTCCAACTAATATTTAGAGGTACTTCGGGAAATTCTTCTTGATTTCTATAATTCCTAATATAAGATCCTAGTTTGGTACCTTCAGATAAATCAAAAGTTTTAATTGCCGTACAATTTTCTAAAACTTGTTTAGAAAAATTTACTGAAGTTTGTGCATTAGTTGCACCAGCATTTTCTGTCGCTGCATTAACATTATTAACCGCTGCAGGATTATCTAATCTAAAAATTACAAAATAATTAGGTATTTGTTCATTTAACCATAGCGGTGCCAATGTACCTAAGCTTTGGCTATAGCTTTCAGATGCTACAGATCTAGTACCTGCACTATAAAACATTTCATATTGATTTCCATAAGAACTTAAAACTGAAGTATTTTCAAATTCTTGGAATACTTCATATGCTGCTTCCTTAGGAAATTTACCTGAATTAAAAAATCTAAAAACATCCTCATCATAAGTATTTGTACCATCAACTTTAAATGCTTTATATCTCTGAGAAGATAAACGAGTATTGGCACTAAACGATTCTAAGTAAATATCTGTACCATCAGATACAACCTTTACATTACCTGTTAATTTAGGATTAGTTCGAATTAAACTATATGATGCTTTGTCAAATAGGTTTTCAGCCATTTATCTTTCACTTTTTTTATTTATTCACTAAAGATAAAGTTAAAATAAATTGGACTTACAGAGTTAGTGGTCCTTGTCCACCGTCAACATTGGTAAGTTGAGTAAATCTATCTACCGCTACTTGATTCAATGAAGGTCTTAATCCAGCCACTACTTTTTCCAAATCATTTAATCCTTTAGTTACTGTTGCTTTAGGGAAATTATCAATACTTAACCTATCAGAACGATATTTAGCAAATACTTCAATATCAAATTGTACGACATCAGAATTATTAGGATAAATATCAAATCCTATTTTTTTGGAATAAGTTAGATTAACCGTTGATCCTGAATCATCACCAGCAACATTACCTAAACCACTACCTGTAGTTAAACCAAAATAATCAGTCATTCTATATTGAAATACTAATGGAATGTTTAATGAATTTTGTTGACCAAATTGAACAAATTCATATGATTGCGTTGAATCACCTTCTACTTGAATATTTTCATGATCATCAGCAGAAACAAATAAATATGAACCACAAGACTGTTCACCTAATAGATATTGGTCAAAACTATCAAAAGACGTTTTAGCATTTCGGCTATAATTAACATAACCTGCTTGTGTAGTATCCCAAAGAACAGCTAAGTTAGCTCCACTTAAAGATGGACTAGCTTGTAATGTTTGACCACTATCAAAAGTAGGATTTAATGTTCCACCTCCTGCGGGTGTTAATGCAAATAAATCAGTAATGTTTTCATTTAAATATATTCCTTGGCTTTCACCATAAGTATCATCAACCTTTAAAGGTGAAAATTTAGAATTCCTAAATAAGACAGCAGCTGTACCATTTCCTGTACCTGCACCAATAGCCGTTGTACAATCAACCGCACCAGTGCCTGGGGCTGGTAATGTTGTAGTATCTCCAGTTAAAGATTCATATACAGATTTATAAGCAGCATAATTTTTTAAATATGGGTGTGCAATAGAAACTTCAATCAAATCATCACTACCACCAAAGAAGCCTGCTGCTGTAGTAGGTGCGCCACCTGCTGTAAATCCACCACTCCAAATAAATTGAGTAGTTGGAGTTGCAACACCAGAATCGGTAGTTCTTGTATAAAAATTTTCTAAGGTATCTAAATTAAATGTATAATCTCCAGCTGGATTAACATAACTATAAAAATTATTATCAGAGCTAACATCAGAAAATCTACTATAAATAAATTGATTTTTATTTTGTGTTGATTGATATGGTGCTAAAGAAACAGTCTGTCCATATCTAGTAGTACTTGTAACTGTAGGGTTAGTTAAAAGTAAAGGTGTTAAGTCATATTTTCTTATAGTATTATAATCAACATCGTCCCCTCTAAATGTTGCTCTACTATTACTTTGGTTAGCAGCACTGTTATCTAACCATGAATAAGTAGCTGGAAGAATAGTAGTACCATTATTTAAATTAGGAGTACCTGGAACAGCAACATCAGCAGGATTTTCTGATTGCCTAACCATTCTTTTTCTATTACCAGTAATTCTTGCAACTAATTGTAATGTAGTTTGAGATTTATTTCCTATGTTTATAAAATAAGTTTTAGTAATTACTGCTCCTCTTGGATCATCCAAACCATCAACTTCTTGAGAATAGAATCCAGCAAATATCTTTGTTGTAGAATTTCTAGCCAACCTCGTGGTATTACCTTGGTCATCAATTAATGTAGTTACCATTTCACCTTGTGCATTACTTAATATCTCAGCAAATAAATCTAGCTGATTTTGCATTTCGGTTAATTTAGTAAATAAATCAATTGGTGTTTGGTTTTCGGATAAAAACCCAGATGCAATTACTGGTGTTGAATGAGCAAAATAAGTTTCATTAGCAGTAAAAGAACTACTTAAATGAGTATATAATCCAATACCTTCTAATTCTTCTTGTAAAGTTACTTTAGCCAAGTCTTCTTGGTTCTGTGCTAATATTGATTCAACTGCATTATCAGAACTAAGATCTGCTGGAAATTCAACTCTTATAGCATCACTCCACTCACTCTCTAATGGATTAGATGGCCAGCCTGCTTCTGATATAGACTTTACTTGTATTTCAACTTGCTCCCCCTTTCTAATAGGAATATCTAATTGATTAATATTTATAGAATCGGCATTATCATCATCAATAGGAGCCCATTCATATAAGCCTGTAAGTGGATTTCTAACCCTAGGTCTTAATACACTATCTACTTGAGCATAGTTTGAAAAAGCACCTTGGCTTGTTCCATTACCATCTACAAAAGTAAATTGATCTACGGGGTTAGCTGCACCATCAGCAGAAAGATATCTATAACGATATTTAAATTTAACAATATCCTGTACACCTGTAGATGGAGCAGACTTTTCTTGCGGCATAGCCCAGAATCCTCTTACTCTATATTTAGGTGTTATACTATTAATTGAATTATCTTGAGCCGATGCATCTATTTCTGTTACTACAGATGCATACAACTTAGAAGTTGATGCTCTCTCAGTTATAAGTCCTTGTAACGCATTCTTATCTGCATCTCTTTCAACCTCTGTGCTGTAATTAGTAGTTTGTATTTTAGTTCTACTTTGAGATATAGCAGTATCTAATTCAGTTAATTGCGCCTGGTTAGTATTCTTCTGGTTATTTAAATCTTTAAGTTGTACAATAGCATCAGAATTACTAACTTGCCCATTAATTAAAGAAACAGAAAAGTTATCAGCAGAAAGCGTTGGTGCATTAGGAATTAAACCTTCTCTGCTTGTTGGTATTTTATCTTGAGCAAATGAAAGTAAATATCTTCCAAAATCAATAGCACTCTGTTGATAATAATCAGCCAATGTTTGTTGATTACCAGCTGCATCAATAGTATTTAAATCATTAGTATAAAAACCACTACCTGGAGACCAGTTAACTGCTGGTATTTTAGAATTTGGATCAATAGGCTTAATAAAAGTTACACACCTTTCTCCAAAACCTACAGTAACATCTACATTTAATTCATCATTTAAAGAAGATCCTATTTTTAAAACATCAGCACCAATACTTATAGTTTTAGAACCTTCTTGTAATTTTACAATAATAGAATTTGTGCTACTATCAATCCTAGATACAGTATATCTAGTATCAATCGGAGATGAGACTACTTCTAAGCTATCACCAACTTTAAGTTGAACAGTATCATCAAAATCCGCTTCAGAATCTGTATAAAATATTTTATTTAATTTGTACACCTTTTGTGTAGTTGTTTGATTTACACCATTTACAGTTTCAGTTACGCTTTCTTCAGAAATTCTAGTAACACTAAACATTCCAGAATATCTCAATTCTCTTGGTGGTAAATCAACTACAGCTTCATCTAATACATAAGATATATTTTTCTCTACAATCTGCTGTAAGAAAGTATCATAATTAATATCAGCTGCCCCGTTATAACTAGAGTCAAAGAAATTGGTTTTACTTTGTGTATTAGTATCTAATATAAATCTTTTAACAATACATCTTTCAGTATCAATAGGTGCTTGGCCTGTTATATCAAATGAAACAAATAATAATGGATTAATTAGTTCTTCAAAAAACCAATTAGGCTTTACATTAAATTCATTAACAGATGTCATAGCAGTTAAATCAGCGGCCTCAGTAGGAAGCTTAGCTAAAACCAATTTTCTAAATGTACCATCAGGTAATCTTATAGAACTATCAGAACCATTAAAATTAGTAATAGTATTGATATTACTCTGTAACCTGTCAACTGAATTTTTAAGAAAACCAAAACTAGGAATAGTTACACGAGAATTTGTTCCATTTTGATTCTGTATATTTACAGTAACGGACTCTCGGCTTGATGTAATCGCTTGGTTAACTTTCTCAAAGCTCTCCAATGAATTGTTAAAAAGTCTTAACAACTCCGGTAACATTGTTTGTATTGAATTATTCTCAGCCATTCTCTAGTTTACTTTTATTATTTATTTAACTATATCAAATACAAAGTTTAACACACCTTGTTCAGTACAGATTAAATCAATAATCGGTAATGTACTAATATCTGCATTAGGTATAGTTGCTGCTAATTTACCAAATGTTCCATTGTTCAGTCTACTAGGTGCATCAGTATATATGTTAATATTTCTTGATCCTACTAAAGGAACATTATTAAATGTTATTCTTGCAGTCTGACCAGTTCTCCATTGTATATCTGTATCATCTATATAAATGTTTATATCACCACCAGCAGTATTAATTGTATCTAATCTTAACATATTAGTGTATGTTAATAAATCTGCAAATACTTGAGGGGCTACTACATTTAAATTAAGAGGAGCTGCTTTTGTTATTTGAACATCTCCGCTATCAACAGGAACCATTAAATTGTATGCCTGTACATTATTTGAAACTTGTATTTGATTAGGTGTATTAGTATTTATAGTTATACCAGTACCTTGTCTAACTACATCAGTATTATATTGTAATGTCTTTGAAACATCTCCATTAGCCAATGCTTGTATTTCATCTGCATTCTTTGCAATCAAATCTAATAATGTAGTACTGCTCGCAAAAGCTAACGAAGCATTATCAATCTGAGTTTGCATATTATCAATTTGTGCTTGTAAAAATGCTGAAGTAGATACAGAGTTTAATGTATTTTGTACAGCCGTTAATCTTTTTTCCATATCAGCAATCTCTAATTGCTGTCTTTGGAATATTTGTGATGATGCTTGTAATTGTGCAGATGCATCTGAAAATAATCCCATTGAAAAGGTATTATAATCATTTACAATTGTATCAATACCTGCAGTTCCAGGAGAAGCATCAAACCTTAAATTAATTTTAAATCCATAACTATTACCATTTTGGCCAGTAGTAGGATTAGGTTTATATTTAGGATATCTTTGAATATATCCACCATCTGTAGTTGGAGTAATATTATCTAATAATAAAATTCCATATAAATTAGTTTTAGTCTTAGAAGAATCGCTTAAGTCTACCATATCATAATAAACTAACACAGCATTAAATTCAAAAGACTCAGCTAAATCAGTTCCATTAAATTGTGGAATAGTTGATATATTTTGGTCTGTTGCAATTTGTTGATAATCATTAGGATTAAAATCAATACTAATTCCATCTAATTCACTTCTTACATATGCAGATCCTGAAAATCCTGGTGGGTTATTATAATCTGCTGGATATTTTTGTATGTTAGCATTAAGAACACTTTCAAAGGTTGTAGGTTCTGTAAAATAAGCATCGGCAACGGATACAGTTGTACCTGGTCCTAACCCCATCCAATCAGCATCTGGATCTGTATAACCAGCAGGACCTATACCTTGTAATTGTTGATCATAATCATACCAAGCTAAAATATCTAATCCTTGTGGGTGAACGGTTGCAGAATTTCTTCCCATAATATATTCACTAGTTCCTTGAATCTTTAGTGAAGGGCTATAGTTGACATCTGAAATTGAATCAAAGAGGATAGTAGGCGTTCTACCCACTTCCGTTGGTACATTAATATATAATTCTGTATATGATTCACCGGCCTTATCTACATTATTTACAATGTCAATTTCACCTATATACTTTACTACTCTTCTGTATTGTCGAGGATCACTTGTTATTTCATCTTCTTCACAAAATCTTTTATCAGTAAGGCTTGAGATTTTTTCTGCTGAAGTAGCTTCTCTGAATCTCATTGCACCAGTTTCCTTTAACCATTTAAAGAATACTCTCTCAGTTACAGTTAGATTTGTAGTGTTATCATAACTGGCATCACTTATAATTAATTCTTCTAAATTTAGCGCATAATTTTGAAGACTCTCTGTAAAATTAACATTAGGATCACCTTTTAAACCACCTGACCAAATAGCACCATCAATTGTATCAAACTGCATATAGTTTTGATAATTACTAAATGTGTTTGGATCTAATCTATCAAAATCTGGTAGATTAAGAAGCACAAACTTAGAAAAGACCAACTTTAGATCATCATTATTGATGGTCCTAGATAAGTCTTTAGCTGATGACGAGAACGTGTAAAATGTTCCACCGTCTGCTTGGGGTGTTCTAATTAAGGGCGTCGTTGCCATGTGTTAATTCTTTATTGTTATGATACTGTATATCCTGTTCCACCAACAACATACCAAACTCCTACGCCTGATCCATTGTCAATACATAATAAGTGTACACTCTGTCCTAATGCAGTTAAATCTAAATTAGATCCTGCACCAGTTAATACCAAGTTATTTGATACACCATTAAATCTTACAGTACCTGTATTTGATTCTGCATAGATAAGGAATAATTCCTGACCAATACTTCCATTAAATATATCTATTTGTAGATTATTGGTAGTATCTGAATTACCTACTCTATAAATTGAATACGGTGGAATTGCTCCAGTCGCTCCAATATCTAATGTCATACCTGGTCCTGCTAATGTATCATTTTGGGTAGTAGGATTAGTATCATTTCTGAATAAACCTCCACCTGTCAAATTTAAATTACCAGTCATCTTAACATTAGTAAGAATATCAAATGTACTTGCATTAATATCTAATAGTACGGTACTTAAACCTACCCTTAATGCTTCGGTAGATACATTATTTAAATTAGTAATTGTACCGGCTGATGGTGCAAAATACACCTCCATAGAATTAATCTCACTAGCAAGAACATTGAAGTTATCATTAATAACTAACCTTGATCCTGATAATGAATCCGTTCCTAGAATTTCTGTTACGCTAATTGCCATTTTCTTTGTTATTTTATATTTAAGATATTTCTATCCTTTTTATATTTATTCCCATTGTTATCAGTAAGTTCTAACGTGATCACATATCTTCCTGGGTTCTTAAAAAGATAGGTTAAATACTTACTATTGAAATATATATCCGCTACCGATGAGTCAGTAGTATTAGATATAGTCCATCTCGGTTGTTCCTTACCAACTATTCTACATTTATCATAAACAAACATTGCCCATGTCATAGGAGGTAATACTTTACCATCATTAATAAATTTAGCAGTATTCCATGTTGCATTACCGGATCTGCTTTGCCCTTCTTTATAAATTCTACTTAAACAATCTACATTTCCACTTATTGGAGTATTTTCAAAAGGAACATATCCAGATAATCCTCCAACAGCAAACATTGAATCCAAAATAACAGTAGAAGGTTTAGCTAATACTTTACTTATATAATCAGTATATAGTGCATGACCTAAAGGGTTTTGTGAAGCTACTAGAGCTGGGGTAGTAGCCGTCCATTCAGGTGCTAAAGAACCTCCGCTTACATAAGTAGTAATAAAATTCCATTCTGCATAAATTAATAAGTATAAATATTCTCTCATCAATAAAGCATTAAATTCATCTAAAGTCTGGCCAGGCTGTTGTGTATAAGCTGAAGTATCAAATGTTCCATTATTAATTGCTTCAGACATAGCTAAAAATGTAGGACCAAAAGATGAAGTCTGATTAAAAACAGTAGGATATGCACCTGGTAAACCAAATGTAGTTAGGGTATGTAAAGTATGTTCTAATACTTCTGTTATCTGATCATTAGGAGAACCTGAACTCAATTCCCAAATAAAGTCAACATTAGCATTATTATCATTTGTGTTATCCCAACCAGGATAGGTTTCTAAAGAAGGAGTATAATCTCCCATTCCATTATATCCTATTCTTTGAATAGTCTTTTTAGTTTGTAAAGATTGTAGAATCGCCGCCTGTTTATTATATGTAATTCCTGTTGCATCTGGTTCTAAGATCATTTCATATACTCTTGCAACTTTTTTAACAAATTCATCTGTAACTGGATTAGTTCCACCTAATGATGGTAATGCTACCAAAGTAGATCCATTAATTGCTAATGATCTGTCAAAGGGTGGATATAGTGTTGAAGTTTGTAAAGGCCCTCCAACATAATCAGTTCCTGTTCCTGTTGATGCTGCACAGATTCTAACTCCATTTACATCAACTATATCAACAGAAGTAAAATCTCCAAATACTCCATAATATCTAGAGACTGCCTGTACAAAAACCTGATTATATGATGAATCTAAAACAAGATTATAAACATACTTATTTATGATAGGATCTGAACTTAAGTTAAGTTGATTAACAGCCTCACTTAAAGTATTAGTAGCAAAATCAAAATAATGTTGTCCTGTTTGTCCATTTTTATCTACGATCTTTAAATATGAATTAGGTTTAATTTCACTAAATTGAAAAAATGCAGGAGTATCTCCAGTACATTGAGTCATATCCCACCATAAGTGATATGCATTATTCCAAGTACTGCTTGTTGTATTTAAATTCTTCCATTGGTATGGTCCTGTAAAACTAGCCTTTCCATTATCTTGAAAATTAAGAATTTGAAAATCAGCATTTGTACCAATTCCAAAATTATTTAGAATAGCATTAACACGATCAAGAGATTCATATAAGCTAGGAGTTTCATCATCCCATGTTATTGTAGGAGATTGTGGTAAGTTCCATAATGCACCATAATTTTTCCATGTATATTTACCTTCACTACTCCATGTATAATTTAACTTCCTTGCTTGGTACCAGCCAGAATATTCAACTTCTCTAGAATCAACACATATTGTAGATTCTTTAACCAAATTAGAAACATTATTATACATATCATATAATCTCATTTCAACTGTATACTCACCTACATAAGGTAATGTGACTGGTAAACTATTGTAAATTCCAATAGCTCCTCTTATATTAAAATAATAAGCAGGAGAAATATCAGTTTCGTCTTTAAAGATAGTCCACTCAATTTCAGCCATGTTAGCATATTTTAAACCATCCCATGTAAATAAAGTTTCTCCTGGTAATTGAATATCAGTAAATTGACCACCTGTTCCTGCCGTTGCTAATTGAACTTCAGCTACAAATCTATTAACATCATTTCCATAAGCTCTGATACATGGGCCAATATCATTTGTAACCTGAGACCAATCAAACCATAACCAAGGTTCCGTTTGAAGATTCTTAAGTGCTACTATTTGATTAAATAAAGAAGTAGTAATTATTTGAATAGTATCTCCAAAAACAACAGTATGACTAACTGAGGTTGATGTTGCAGGATCACTAATACTATATACATCCCCAACTAGGGCTCCTTGTACATTAAAGTCAAATGTAAAGAAATCATTAGCATTAGTTAATTGATCCCATGTACTATTTATAGTGTCCCAAGTTATATTAGAAAAAGTATCATTTTCTAAAGTAACTAAAGCACCACTAGGAGTGCCGGGTTGATCTGGTAAACTTAATGATGATTCTCCTGGAACATAATCAGCTAATGTTCTATCCAAATCAGGAGCATATCTAGAAAAGTAAGCAGCATATACTCCAGCCACTGATTGAATAGATACATTTCCTCCATCTTGTAATGTTCCTAATACACTATTAACATCAGGTCCTATCGGTGGAGCAGGTAAAGCTTGGCCTGGTGTATATGAAGCTACCATATTTGCACCAACAGCAGCACCACCTGCGCCTAATGGTGCAATGTAAGCATTACAATAATTTATTATTGCTTTACCAACTATTGCAGCTTCTTTTAAACAAAAAGATTGAAAATCTCTTAAATCTTCTAAATATAAACATTCATTAGGTAGTGTTTTAAAAGATGCCTTTACTCCTGCTTGTATAGTATTGGTATCATTTCTACTAATTGTATTTGTAACTTCTAATAAACCAAAAAAATCAGCCTCTGCTGTTATTCCTTTTATATGAGCATTAAGTGGTAAATATTCATTCTCTAATTTTCTTTTTAAACCAAATAATTTAATAAGCGTTTCTTCTATAGTAAATTCTTGTACCTCCTTAGTAATAGGCAAGTCTTCATCTGTAAACTTATTAGGTACAATTTTATTAATTCTATAGATAAGTTCAAACATACTAGTTTTCCTAAAGTTCTTATTAGGTAAAGTTATCTTCCTATCATCAAATTGAGCAGTAGGAGAAAATAAATCTATAGCACTACTTTGAATATACTTTCCAAATGTTGGTGAATTTGCATTTACATTTTTCCAGAATTCTTTAACTTTTAGAGTATCATATCCAAAAAATTTGATTGCATTTATTAAACCTTTATATGCACCAATAAAAGGATATATGTTAGACCCTTCTAACATTATCTCTTTACGCTTAAGATTTATTTCTACATAATCAGGTAAAACTTCTTTTATATTAGTATCTTTAAAAACAGTACTATCTGAAGCAATAACATTATAACCTAGATTCTGGGTCATAACTCTTAATCTTTCATCTTCTTCAATACTTTCTGCATAAACAGTAAATTCTGCAATTATAGTATTAGTACATTCATCTGTTATAGTTAAAGTTCTTTTATAGGTATTTTCTATTGGAGACGAGAATGCAATATTAACTTGCATTGCAATAGATCTTATTTCATCAGTAATAATATACCCTTCTCCATCTACCTTTTGATTTATATCAAAATCTAAAGGTACATTTACTTTAGCTAACTTTATTAAATTAGGACCATCAGGTTCTTGTACCAAAGCAGATTGTGTACCAGTGATAAAATCCATATCAAATTTAAATAGAAAAATTTGAGATGGATCATCTGTCTTCCAATCTACAACCCAATCACAAGCAGCTTGCCCAGTAGGTTCACCAGTAGGTGCATCAGTATAGCCATGTGGATATCCCCACTCAAAAGCACTTGTAGTGGAGTTAATCATTTTTTGTAAAATAAATAATTGACCTACTTCAAATAAATCAATAGAAACTTGAGAAATAAAAATATCACCCGTCCACTTATCAGCAGACTTGTCATATTCCATATTGTAATTCTTCCCATTTTTATCAAAGAAGTATAAGTGTTCCCAGTTCGCCACTACGTCTTAATTTATTTTTTGGTACCACTTAGGTACAGCAAAGTTATAATAGATTCTTAGGTACTTAACTTTATTAACCCAAAATACCATAATAGGATTAAGATAATCTTCTAAGAATTTTTTAAGATGTGGATTCTTAAACATATATTTTGACATACTTATGTTTAATAAAGTTTTGGAATAATCATATCCTGTATTTTTTAAATTCCAACCTTCTTCATAAGTAGCTCTATATAAGCTAGGGAATCCTGTTCTATCATTTTTTACTGTAGCCATATTAATTTCCTTTAAGTGCTTTTAACGTTGGTGAATCTTGTAACCTACCTGTATTTAAACCTCTTGCATTATTTCCAGTAGCAATAGTAGTTCCCCTATTACGTTGAGCTTTATTATATTTTTCTTGCTGTATTTTATTATAAAGATTATTTGGAATAGCTTCTTTATAGAATACATTTAAAGAACTAATTTTATTAGCTTCAGGTATAGGCTCATAGAAGGTACCATTTCTGTCTTTCCACCCTCCTCTTATAATAGCTAATTCATCATTCCCAATAAGAACATCACCAAAACTATCTAATCCTAATTGAGGATCTTCACCTTCTTTTAGTACAATCTTTTTGTTTTCAATTAAAACTCTTTGGTCAGTTACAGGATCTGTGCCATACACTTTTACAAAATAAAAACCATTTCTAATTGCTTCTTCATTCTGTTCTGAAATAAAGAATACATTTACAGAATCTACACCTTCTACATTTTCAATAATAGAAATAATATCCGATCTTGGAATTCTATCTCTTCTATTAACATTTAAGAAATAATCATCTAGGTTCTTTCTAATTTCTACTCTTATGGCATCTTTATCAAAATTTTCAAAATATCTTATTACAACATTCAGAGCATACTTTCTAATAATAGGATCCTTGATTCTAACCTCAGCAGTAACAACCTGTCTTCCACTTTTATTTAAAATTTCATAAGTCATTTCCTTTTCAGCATCAGTCATAGTAAATTCTACTTCTGGTACATTAAAGTAATCTAAATCGCTAGTTAATTTTTTCTTTACATCAGGAATTAAAAATAAGTAAATAATATTATCATCATCTAAGTATTGATCATTCTTTGTATTGTAAGCATCTATAAAAGACCAAAAATCATACTTGCTTAAATAGTAAATATAATTATTAGGATTAGCTAATACAAATGAATTACTTGCATACGGTGCAATTAACCTAGTAAATGCAGGATCTTCAGAATTAGAACCAAACATAGGATTTCTTGTAATGTTTAATGCAAGAACTTCATTTAAATCTACTTGCTCACCAGATGAATCTGTACCTGGTTCAGAAAATTTAATATCCAATTGTTTTCCTCCAATGTTTCCAGCACTTCCTCTTGTCTTAACATAAGTTATTCGTATTCTTGATCCTAATGCTGGAGGTTGTCCAAATTGATTATTTCCAAAGAATACACTTAATCCTCCATTAACACTAGTTTTAACCATAGCGCATTCCTCGCCATTATTCATATCATAAATAGATTCTTCTAACTTCCATCTTTTACCATCTACAAAAACTTCAACTAAATATTGATCGGTAGGCTCCTTTGTAGTTAGGTTATAACTTTGTAAAGCTAAGCCAGTACCAGTAAATGATTGATCTTCCTTTTCTCCTTGTATAACCTCAACATTTATAAATGCCGAGTTTGTTTTTTCTAATCTTATAAAATCACTATTAAATCTTAAGAAATAAGTTAATCCATTATTACCTATTTCAAAACTCGAACCATTCATAATTTGTACATAGTCACCATTCACAAGGCTAGATGCACTTGTATTTAATCTTAATCCAATAATACCTCTTGCAGATATTCCTCTTGTAGGATCATGTCCAGTAAGTCTGGATAAACCATATATGGATTCTATATTTCTTGCTCTTGATATATTAAGTTCTGTTGCAACGGCTTCAATATAAAAGAAAATCATTTCACCTAGATTTGCTACAACAGTTAATACTTGCCCAAACGGTGAAGCAGGTGTAAAAGTTTCTCTTGCTTGGTCGTAAGTACGTTGCAGGTATTCAAATGAATCTTGAAATAACTCAGTGGCTCTTAATCGTGTTTTACTAAAGAATGACATTCAATTTTTTATTTTAAAAAAGAGCTCCTATGACTCTTATTTCATTAACAAAAATATCAACTAAACAACCGTCAACTTCAGCAGTGGAATAAAATGATACTACTGTTTCAACATTAAATCCACCTTGTTCAGGTAAACAATAAGCCGATATTTGGCTAGTGATATTGTTTGCTATAACTGTTTCACTTAAGACTAAAGAAAATATTAAATCTTCTAAATTAGCACCCATACCTGGTGCCCCTAATACATCGCCTCGTCTTGTAAAAAGACAATTTTCAATCTTAAGAATTAGTTGAGATAGTTCATCACTGACTTCTAAAGTATTCTCATTATACTTAGGAGCCGTTATATCTCTACTATAAATATCTTTAATCATGGGAGAACAATTATTTTATTATATATTCTCTTTAAATTTAATAGCTTTCAGATTATAAAATTATCCAGTAAAAAAGTAGTCAACCCCTTCATCACCTTTAATTTCTTCAACTACTCTATCTACTTCATCTCTTCCTTCTGTTGAAATTAAATCATAATTAATAGTAATGTTACCAGGCAGGTTAAACGAGAATGTACCTAAGATTCTTGCTAACTGTATTTTAGCCTGTCCAATACAATATCTAACAAATGCTTCATCTTGAAATAACGCACAATCAGGAATCGTTGAAAATATTTCAAAGATAACCGCTCTTTTTGGTAATTGCCCTTGGAATCTAAACTTTTTAGTTAATCTATTATATGTATAAGATATCTGTGGTAAGAGTACTTGTCTTGTATTATCTAAGAATAAAGAATTAACTACATAGTACATTAAATTTTCACTACCTATACCTGCACCATACACATCACTATAAATAAATTTGTCAATGGAAAAATCTACATCTCCTGCATTAAAACTATAATCACCAAAGCCACCATCTTCACCACTAAAACCGCCTATTTCAAATACATCATTAACTGAATAAACTCTAGATGGCATTGGTACAATTCCTCTAGGATTATTAATGTTTGCTTTATTAGTAATAGTTTCTTTATCTTTACCAGATCCAAATGGGACTCCTTGTTTAAACTCCTTTGTATGTAATGCTCCAGCAGGTAAAGCAATATACATCTGTTCTACACTGTCTTCATATATTTTATAAAAATAACCTTTTGCTCTTTGTATAATATGAGCCAATTCCTTTTTAGGAACTGTAAACGGTATTTGGCAAGCAATAGTTAGATCATCATTAATTTCTTTTATTAATGCATCTAAACATGCTGCTTCTTCCGGATCATTACAATAAGTATTTTTGTTAGCCATACTATTTTATATTTTTTCTATTTCAATTACTTCAGTATTTTCAAATCTAGCTAATTTAGTAGCTCTACCTTTTCTAAATATACCTCCGTCCATTTCTCCACTAAAAACACCTCTCATTCCAAAAACATATGAATCTTTGCACATTACATTTTTACTAACATATGAATCTTCAATTTTACAATCACTAGCATCTGTAGCTCCAAAAAGATTACATTCAGTTACTGAAGTATTTAGTAATTCACAGTTAAAGATATCACATTTAATAAGGTTACCTTGTATCTTACTATCTACTATATCAATACCAGCTAATTCATAACATCTTAATAATTCAGTATCTTTAATCTGCATTCTACCTGTATCCGCATCATAGTTAATTAAACCTCTTTTCATATCTGCTTTTGTTAAAAGTTCAAATATTTTTTCTCTCATCTTAGGATAGAATGTTTCTACAATTTGATCACTTGTATTTAAGTCTACCATTAATCTTATATCTGGAAACTTTTTCTTAAATGAAGAATAATCTCTATATGATTGAATAACTCCTCTATGCTTTTCAAGAAGAGAATCTAATTTCTGCAAATCTTTTTCTGTATAAGTTGGATTCATTAATGATTCATATAAAGATATAACAAAATGCTCAGTAAGATTCATAATAGTATTGTACTTCTTTTCATAATCTTTACCACCAAGATATCTAAATTCAATATAATTTTTAGGAAGCTTTGAAAAGTTTACCCCATAATACTTTTCTGTAACAAACATATAATTTTTCCATAACCTTTTTTCAGGAGACGGTTGAGTCATACCACTAAGAGGAACGATAAATTTTATAGATTTTGCATAAACTGAATCTTTTCTATTAGGAAAAGCTTCATAAACTTTTTCTTCATTAAAGTTTAAAACAAATTTACCAATATCTAATTTTGAAATATTAACAGGAGTACCTAGTTTACTTCCATCAAAAGCTACATTAATATGAATAGAACATCTTTCATTAGTAGATCCATTTTCTCTAATCCACTTTAATGTTTTTGCAATAATAAGTTTTGATTCTACAAACGGCATAGGACCTGTGACCAATTCAATCATCCCAGTTCCACCAGAATTATCAGGCTCTAATTTAAAAATTTCATCAGTAGGAGTAAATTCACTATGAGCCTTTTCTTCTATTCGGATCTGTTTATTTAAAACATTAGATAGGTTATGTTTAACCTCTTCTAATCCTTCATTTGCAAAGAATTCAAATTCTAATCCAATCCTGGAAGAGTATATTGCATTTAATTGTTCGTTAGAGTACATGTAGTTCCTGATTTGTTTATATATTTACAATCAGGAATGCAGTTATACAATGTTCATTGTAATTTTTCTATCATTAACATTCACACTACCAATCTTAACATTAATAATATCCCCTTTTGCAATTTCTCGGTTCTTTAGTTTTGATTTATGAACTAAACCACTTATACCTTTTTCTAATTCTACAAAGGCACCATAAGAAGTTAATTTAGTTACTTTTCCTTCAGTAACCATCATAGGTTTATATTTCTCATCTGCACCATCCCATAAATCAATTTTAGGACCTAACTGACTTAATATGATTTTCCTATCAGTAATAATTTCTTTAGTCCAAAATTTAATTTCATCGCCAGGTTTAATACTTTTATCATTTAAAGCATTTTGATATTCTTCACTTAATTCAGCCTTAGGAATTAACCCAGTTAAACATTCGTCAAATTCAGCAAATACCCCAAACTTAGTAGTACCTGTAACAAAACCAACTTTTTCTTCTTTAATATTTTCCTTAAGATTTTCAATAGTAGTAGGAATCATTGTTCTTAAATATTCTCTATGAGAAACTACAACAGTGTCTTTTTCTTTAGAGAATGTAATTGGCATAACAATTAAATCCTTTCCTACAATAGCATTGAAGTCATGTAATTTATTTAAACCTCCTAATGATCCTGGCATAAAACATTTAATACCTGCAACATCTACCCAATAACCACCATGAATTAATTCTTTAACTTTTCCAGTAAAACCTATAGAACTGTTTCCAATAGCATCTTTTATTTCTTTTAACTTAACTTCCATTAAAGCATCAGAAATTGAAGCGATAACATCACCAGTTTTACTAGTTTTAATTTTTACATCAATTTCCATACCTACCTTTAATTGTTCTACAATATAATCAGGTTCTTTGGTTAATACACAATAAGCGGTATGTTTTGATTGAATATCAATTAATGCCCTAGTCCTATCTTCTGATATAAAGGATATTTCACCTCTTGTAGTATAGTCAACTTTATCTTCTGTTAGTTGTGCTTTCTTTAGAGTGGCATCAGTTACACCATACATAGATAATACATCAGGTGCATATGATTCGTTACACATAAGTTTGACTCCATGCGGTACTTGTACCTTTACTGTTTTTGTATCAAATGGATCATCACTTAATTGTACGGTAATTTCTTGTTCAATCATTTTTTTTTATTTTTAGAAGTTATTATAGATTATATATTACTCTTTAGGTATCTAATATTAGTTATACTTATAAGTTAGTTGATTGTTTAAGTTATACAGGAATAATTGGTGGAGATGGTGCTGTGGTTGCTCCAGTACCTGCCGGTGGCGGTGCCACTACAAGTTGTCCTGGTGGTACAATCAAAGTTTGTGATCTTATGTATGCATCGATAGCAGGGCCCGCTATAGCAGCAAAGGCCGCTCCTCCTGCTGCTTTAATTTGAGTTTCAGAAACTATTTCCTTTGAATTGTCTATGTTAGTCTGAGCAGCTTCCTCCATTGCAGTGATTCCTGCAACAAATGCTGAGTCCATAGCTGCTAATATTATTGATGGTACTAATGGCATAATTTAATTATTTAATTTATAGTTTATATATTAGTCAGTTGTATTCTTTGTACTTAATGCAGGATTTCCTGGTGCCATTGGAGGACTAGTTGGTGAACCATGATTTCCAATATGTGTATGATTATTATAAAGATCATTAATAAACTGAGTACCTTTAAGTACAGCATCGGTGCCTTGTTCTCCTAATGTAATCTTTGGAGAATTTAAATGAGTAGATCCTGTAGCGGTAATCACAGCATCAACACAGTTAACAAGACAATTAGCATCAGCATTAATTACAGTATCAGCTCCACTATTAATTGTAAATTGAGCAGAATGTGTAAATGTTATATTTCCATCATTAAGCATTACAATAGAATCTCCGTTTGCATTTATTATTTCAACAGAGTTATCAGGTTTTACATTTACTGTGGTTGGACCTTCTGTTGTAGTATAGTCCATCATTAATCCTTTTTCCTCTGTAAAGAAAACTTTAATATGTTCACCTTCTCTTTCGTTGGTTACTTCTGAGACACCATCCTGTAATTCTCCAGTTAAACCAAATGCTGTATCATAAATTAATACATGAGAATTCTGGTAGGATGGTTCTACTTCAGCTTTTGTTTCATCTGAAGGATAAATGTTTTCATGATAAACTGGTTGATAATAATTACCATTGTCAAATGTAATTCTAACAATAGAACCTAATTTAGGAATTTCAAATTTACCGCTTCCACTATTACTACCACCATACATTAATTGATGAGGTCTTGCCCAAGGTAAAGCAACGGTTGGAATCTTAAATGCACTTTGTGGATCCTCAGGATCTACACGATCATCCATTTTACCGTATACCCTAATCTTGCATCTACCTTCAAAGATATCATCATTAGTATCTTCAACGATTCCTACCCATTGAGTAGTTCGCAAATCGTCGGCATTAAAATTTGCTGGATTAACTTTTCCCATTAACTAAAAATATTTTCCCCGCTTATATCGGAATTATTACCTGGAGGAGTATCACCAAACACATTAGTAGATTCTAAAGACGGACCGCCTGCCCCTGCTGCAAATATATTTCCTCCTAAGTCTGGTCCAGATGCAGGCCCATCAGGTGGATTAGTTGCATCAGCAAAAATATTATCTCCAACTGTTTGTGAAATTATACTTCCGGCTGCTGTAGGTTGATCAAATGCATTACCTATTTTATCAACACCGTCTCTAAATAAGTTTATTAATGATTCACCTAAACCTTCACCTGCCTGAACAGCTGCACCTACAGCAGCATTTGCTAAAGCTTGTGGATTTTGTATAGCAGCAAATATTTCATTTCGTGCACCAAAAACATTACCTAAAGTAATTCCTTGTATTGCACTTGATACAGTTCTTTGAGCTTGATTAACTGCACCAGCTGCTATATTATTTACTTGATCTTTAGCAAACTTTTTAACTCTTGATCCTAGCTTTGCACTGGATTGCTGTAGAGTCCAATCTTTAAGAGCACCATCAAAACCGGAAAACTGAGATTGTTGTTCTATATTAGAATAACCAAACTTTATGCTTGTTGTAGCTATAGTTCCCCCAGAATTTGTTACAGTTTCAAAAACTTTACCAGTAGCAGCCATATCCCAAGTACAGTCTGTAAATTTAAAACCTACTTGAGAAGTATTTTCATTTGTAAAGTTTGCAGTATCTTCTCCATTTTTACTAGGATTAAATGTAGTTAACCAATTTCTTACTGTCTTAAATTTTCTTATTTCTTGAATATAAACATATACATCAAACTTCATTAAGTTAGGTGGTAAAATACACCTCTTATATTGAACATCATAAACAGCCATTTTATATAAACTAAATAATGCAGTTAATTTTAAATCTATTGCTTCTAAACAACCAATAGTTATACCTGCACCAGGTGCACTACCTGTATAAGGGTCCAATTTAAAATCTGTAGCCTTTCCCCAGGCTTCATCTAAACCTTCAATAGTTTGCCAATAATATGGACGAGTTCTATTGATTTCTTGTATTCCTTGAACAAAGGCTTGCAAATACTTAGCTCGTGTACCTTCTCCAATCTTATTTAAATAACCTATAGCATTAGCCGACTTATCATAACCTACACCAGCAGTTTCATCCCCTGGATTAGGAATACCAAACTGAGAAGCTAAACTTCCTAAATTACCACTACCACCAGAACCTGGTAAAGCATCGTTACCTATACCTGGGCTACCAATCCCAGCCCCAGCAAATAATGGGCTAAATGGATCAAACATTAATTGGAATCCTAAATAAGTAGGATCATCTAAAGCAGTAACACCATTACCACCACTACCTTCAGCAGTTGTAGAATTATTAACAAATCGTTTAGCATAATCATAACTTGCAGGAAATGAAGCACCCGGCCCTAATAAAGAACCGAAAGGGCCAGCTAATTGCTGTAGTCCTTGACTTCCTGCTGGATTTGCATAATCTATTAATGGCATAATTTAGTTTTCTTTTTATATTTATTTAAGTAGATGGAGTAAACTCTCGGCGCTGTAATTTAAGTCTCATTCTTAATACACCTGGCTTGGTTAATATCCACTCTACTCCAGCTATTACATAAAACCCAGTAAGATATTCATTTACTACTCCATTCTGATTACCTGATGTTTGTGCATCATTTCCCGTTTCGTCTGATGATCTTGTTTGTGGTGTTTGTTCACCTTCAAGTTCTCTATTACTTGGATTTAATAAAGTATTTTGTACTGGGCTTCCATATTCTAAAATTTGAACATAAATTCTACTATATCTTACAAGAGCAGGATTAACTGTATCTAAGTCAATAACCATTCCTATTTTATTAATCTCAGTAATATTTTGATAATTAAGAACTGTACTATACTGAAATTCAGGATGAACATTATCGCCTTGAGTACCTAAGTACTTATATTTAACTTGATCATTTCTTGGTCCTTCTACTTCACCATCAATTATTCTACCTTTTGTTGCTGGTATCATTCCTGGTGTATTGTTTGTTAAAGGATCAACAAATTCACTTACCCATTCTTTAGCATTAAGATCCCAATATTGAGTATATCTTTTATAACCGTTTGCTTTACTTATTTCTCCGCTCTTATTAACCATTTGATGTTTGGAAATATATCTAGCACCACCTTGCATCTGAATCATATTACTTAAATAATTAGGAAAATTATCTTCTTGCCCATCGGCACCTTCAGCACTAAAATTATCTCCAGCATTTTGGCTAAATGTTTGGCTAGCTTCAATAGCTCCTTCTTGGCTAAAGAATCTATTTACATCAACTAAAGTTAAATAATAGTAAGGATCTATATAAGCAGTAAAAAATGTTTCATCATTTAAATAACTATTTGCTACAATATCCTGTATCCACGTTTCTGTTGTATCATTAGGATTTGTCCAAGTCATTTGATCAGCAGTTTCTTCAATATTAGAAGCATATCCTAATTTTAATTTTTCTGCAATATTTAATAAGGCATCAAAACTAGTAACATCTTCTTCATATTCTACATTTTCTGTAAATAAGTTAGGAACAAACATTCTACCTAATACCATATACTTATTAGCTTCTTGTCCACCCCCACCACCAATAGGCTTAATATCTACTATTGTAAAATCTATTCTTATAGGCTTAAATGTAGTTTCATCACCCTGTGATCTAATATTAACTTGAATAATATCACCATCTTTAGGATAGAATCTAGCAGTAAAGAATCCATCAACGTCTTCAAATATTATTTTACATGTTGGATAGAACCCATCATTTTTTAAAGAAAAGAAATTTAATCTATCACCCTGAAGTTCATAATTATTAACTCTTACTAATGGAATATAAGAACTTACCTTTGAAGGTTTTTCTTTCATCTCTGCTCCCATAGAATTATCCGAACCACTTTCAACATCAAAAATTTCTAATGGATCTAATTCTATGGCTGGCTCTATAATTGTTAATATGTTTCTTTCAACTATACTCTCAGACATAACTTAACTATTTTCGTGTTTTTAGATTAGCACCTAGTAATATTTTACCACCTTCGTATATCTTAGCATCTTGACCTTGTTGTAACATATTAGGTGGGATAGGAGCTTTAACACCATCTTTTTTAGTTTTAGCTTTTTGTATTAATCTTTGAACTCTGCTTTGATCAATTTCACTTTGTACATCTGTATTAACATATTGTGCTAATACTGCATTTGGTCTAGATGCTGGATTAGGTCTTCTATATAACAGATCTAAATTATTAAGATTAGGAATTACTAATATATCACCTTCATTTAAACTAAAAGGATTAAAGATATTATTAACTATACATATAGCATCAATATATTCTCCAGTACCAAAATAAATTTCGGATATTTTATCTACTCTACCTACTTGATCTTGCATAACATAATGCAATGCCTTAATACCTTGGTCAGTTATATAAGTAAAAGAAGGAGCCGTTAAATCAAAATACTGTTCTCCAGTATCTTCAATAGTCAATTTATTTTTTAATGTTAAAGATCTTATATCCATATTCGTTTATCTTTTAAGAATCAATCATCATACTCGTTAAGTTAGAAACATATGCTGCATTTGCACTCATATTAGATCCATCACCACTTCCACCAACATTACCAATACTTTCATTATTTGCACTACCTGTAGCTAAACCTTCATTCGAGCTTTTTTGTATAGAAGATGTACCAACATCTGGTTTAGATCCATAAGTTTGAACTTCTAATCCTTTTAAATTTAATATATCATCAACATTTTGAGCAGAAGCATATATTCTACCACGACCTGCATTAAACATATTTTCAATATCACCTTTATCTCTAGGCTTACCATGTTTAATATCTAACTCAAAAGATACCTCCATAGGAAAATCATCATAACCTAAACCTGCCCCTAGTGTCATTGTAGCATTATCACATATCATATTACCCATCATAACAATAGGATTTAATGGATTACCTACAGTCACATGCCAATTACCAGTAGGCTCCCCGCTAATAAAAGTTTTTGTAGCTTGTGTACCACTAACAGCACCTACATTTCCACTTAAGAATCCACCTAATACATTTCCTAACATAGTAGTTCCAACTTTCTTTAATCCATCTACTATACTATTAGCATCAAATCCACCATCACCTGTTCCAAATAAATTACTAAAACCTGTCTCAACATCTTGAACTACACTCCCCATATATCCTGAGAAATCTCCACCTTTTAATTTATTAATATCTCCAAATTGATTTGCAACAGCACCAGCAGATCCATAATACCTATGGCCTCCACCAAAGAATTGAGCATTATTAGTTGTCATAGTTAACATGTTACTCATAATATCAATCATAGCAACTTTAGGATTAACATAACTTAATGATTTAAGTTCATATTCAAATTTAAGCTTCATATCATTTTGAAACTTTAATCCTCTATCTCTAATATTAGTTTTGTTTACTACATTCACTGGCCCTAATACAAAATTAGCATAAGTAGTACCTAATTTATCATCTGTTGAATTTATTCCTTTTCTAAATTTTTCACCAGACGTAACTCCTGCTAAAGCATCTGTCGTTGCTCTACCAATTCCACCTATCTTACTGTAAAACGGCTGTGAAGTATATCCACCATCATTAGAAGCTATGGCTTCCATTTCAGATTCAATTTCTTTCCAATTAGTACCAAAAGACATTGTTAATATATCTTCTAATGTATTACCAGCAGTTTCTCCTAAATAAGTAACAGCAGTAACACCTGCAGTATAAATAGTCTCACCTATCTTTTTTGGTTTTTCACCTTCTTTCTTAGCTGCTTGTGCTTCTTTTAAATCATAAATGTTATCTGGAATAGGAGTTGGAAATCTTCTTAAAGTAACTAAATGATTAACTGGAATTTTTTTGTAATATTTAGAATATAAAAAATCTGCAGGTTTATAATTTATTTTTTTATAGTGAGTATCAAAGAAATTTATAATTTTTGGTATTGAAACACTATGTGCATCTTTACCTCCCATAAGAGGATTTCCATCGCTATCAATATAATTAGCAGAAGCTGTATTTTCTAACCCGCCACTAAAACCTTGAAAGTTAAATAATGCATATGAGTTACCAATAGATTTAGGTAAATCTTTACCAGCCATAGCTGTAGGGACAGTAAATGCATCAGCAGGGGCTGTGTTTTGATAAAACCCAGAAGAATATTGTTCTGCAACTCCTCTAGCAAATCCAACAGATTCTCCACCAAACGCCCCTATTACATTAGGATTGTTTTTATCAATAGTTGGAAACATTGCATCATTGAGATCTCGTATTCTATCACTGAATTTCATATTCTAAAAAAGAGTATTTTTATTATATATTTAACTTAAGCTATTTAGATATTTGTCAATGTCAATATCACTCATCATAAACTTATCATAAAATCCTTTCTTAAATCTAGCATCAAATTCTTTAACACTATCTAAAGAGAGTGGACCTTTAAAAAATGGTCTTGCAGAAATTTCTTTTATTTCTTTTAGGTTTTTAGAAATCATGTAAAACTGAACCTTTTCAAAAAGCTTAGATAAACTAACTTTAGTTTTAGTACACATAACTGATTCTACTACAACATAAAATCTTTCTCTATCTTTTTCATTTAGTCTTTCTTCTAATGATCTAACGGTTTTATAATCCTTTGCTTTAAGAATCATTTTTCTAGCTCGGTTTTCAAACACATGCCTAAAATTCATATCAAAAAAATGTTGCTTTATGAATTTCATATTATCATAAAACTTAATAATCCTAATTTGATATAAAGGATTAACTGGATCCCACTTGGAATCTAAGATCTTACCTTTAACTGGTAATAAAATGTTTGGGTTAGTATGTGATGCTAATAAACAATATACTATTTGTCCTTTGTCGAATATTCTATGGGCTTTCATTCAAACTCTATTATGTCATCGAATAACTCAGCAGTACCGTTGACTATAATATCAGGTGAATGATAAATTTTATATGTAA
>Ga0181420_1000028_pt1 | contig 44404 bp, 38 predicted proteins | sample 43SPOviralmetaG_FD_130145 | JGI IMG/M metagenome (GOLD analysis project Ga0181420, IMG submission 130145) | Marine viral communities from the oligotrophic San Pedro Time Series (SPOT) site, San Pedro Channel, CA, USA - 43 SPOT_SRF_2013-05-22 | ecosystem: Environmental > Aquatic > Marine > Strait... | reverse complement strand
TAAAATTAGCATTAAAACCCTTGCTTGGATAATAGCAGGGGTGGCTGCTGTAATAGCAGGATACTATGGTATGCTATCTAATATAAACTCTAAATTTGTAGAGCTAGAAGTTAAAGTCGCAGAGGCCTTAGAAAAACCTAGGCCAGGTACAGGAACTTATACAATAGATATGGGGGACCCTGCTGCTTCTCAAACTTGGCCACCTACAAGAATGGAGTTTAATATGAAAGATGAAATGGCTAGACAGAAGATTGACAACATTATAAAAGACATAGAAGATCTTAATGAAGAAATTAAAGAATTAAAAAAATGAAAAATTTAATAATAATTATTTCGCTACTAATATGTTCAGGATTTTGTTTTGGTCAAGAGTTTATAAATCCTGATAATTTTAAAGGCAAGGTGGCTAAAGATATTGTTGTTGTAGAGTTTTATGCTGGGTGGAATGACGCTAATGCTGCTAAGTACGAACTAACTGATTGTTCATATTACTTAGTAGACATATCCCAGTACATGGACTTACAAATGAAATATGATATAACAGCAATACCAACTGTAATTGTTTTTGAAAGTGGAGAGGAAAAGATTAGGTTTTTACCAAATGTAATGTTTAAATTAGATGCAGATAAAAAAACTGTACAAAAAGATATAGATGAATTAATGTTAGCAAAATTTAATTAATATGAACTGGATAAACTCATGGAGAAGTGGTAATAAAAAGAATAAGATTGCCTTACAAATAAGATTTGGATTCTTTACTATATTTGAACTTTACTTTTGTGGAGAAAGAGTATGTAGTAAAGACTGCAAAAGATTTAGATTAATATTGTTAAACTTTGGATTTGAAATATAAAATATGGCAACATTATCAGGACAAACAGTAGCAAACAGATTTAGTAGTTTACTTAAAACTGCTAACGATGGGGCAGTAACCTCCACACTAACAGTAGTTGAAAGTGGAGAAGGAACTGATAGCGATTTATCCATAGCAACTAATAAAGTTAAGGTAGGTACAGCTTTTGGAATAAATGTAATCCCATCACTTGGTAAGTTACATATAGATGGTGGAACAGGACAAGCTGTTACAATAGATAATGGTAACGCATCTTTCATAGTTGGTAAGGGTAACCAATATGGTTTTTGTATTGGAGATTGTAACCCTGTAGCAACAGTAGGTGGTGGATCATCTAGTACTGCAGCACAAGCTAATAAAAATTACATAACAAGTAATCCTGGTGCTAACTCAAGTGCAGGAGAAATATTAATTGAGAATGGTGCCTCTGTAGGAACAGGAGCTATAGGTATAGGTCAAGATACTGTAACTAATGGTAATATTCATTTTGGTGATGCTGATAAGAAATTTCTTTTTGAAGGAAGAAATACAACCTCATCATTTAATGTATTTGCAAATTCTGAAACACTAGTTTCTGTTGATGGGTCTAATAAAAGAGTTGGACTAGGAGAGAATGTAACAGACCCTGCACATACAGTTGAGATAAGAGAAACAGGAACTGCAAAAGCAAACACAGATATATTAGCAATTACAAATAAAGTAAATGCTGCTGATATGGATGGAACAGAAGGTAGTATACTATTTAATCAATGGTATTACGATGCTTCTACACCAGCAGTTGCAGATGCAGGAAGAATATCTGTAGGAACAGAATCAGATTGGACTTCTAGTGCCTCCACTCAAAATGCTTATATAGCTCTTGAAACAGGAAGAGCAGGTACTGTCGCTGAAAGAGTTAGAATAACATCAACTGGATATGTTGGTATAGGAACTACTTCCCCTACAGAATTTTTACATGTTGTTGGTAATATAAGGGCTACTGGATCTATAACCTGTGATGGCGTTGTATCTCCATCTACAAGATATAAACTAGAAGAATATTTTACTCAAACACCAGGTATAAATGGGGATTTAGCTAATGCTACTGAAGCAACGAGAGTGCCTCGTAATAGAAACTTTGAGATACAAGGAACAAATAGTACTTCTAGCTTATGTACATTTGATACAACAAGAGCAGGAATATTACTTACTACTGATACTAACAATGACGATGAAATGGTAATCTTACCACACCAAGACACAAATCAGTCTGCTTGGGGCAATGTAACTTTTGGTACAGAAAATAGCACAATATGGGAATGTGCTGTAACAACTCATGCGACAGAAGCTAATGCTAAAAACACTGTAAGGTATGTAGCAGGACTTGGTGGTTCAGCAACTCTTTTAGATGCTGCACAAAACCACTCTCAGTATACAGATCAAGTTCTTTTTTATTATGATTCAGATAATGCAGCTTCAGGAGATATGTTACGATATCAAGGTACTACTAGTACTTGGCATTGTGTGTACAGCAATAATGGAACTGATTATGTAACTAATTTAGGTTTAGCTTTGGATGAAGGAACTAACTATAGATTTAGAATTGAAATAGATTCAAATAGACAAGCTAGCGTGTTTATAAATGACGAGCAATATGGTTTAACTACTATATCTGGAATTGGTGACACAGGGGTAAATGTAAATGGGGCAGTTAGTTTAAGTGGTGGTTCTTCTCATGTTATAGCTGTAGATGGGACAGATGCAACAACACAAATAGTTGTAGGAGATGTTATAACAAACGCAACAGGAGTTGCATGGGGAACAGTTACTGCTGTCACCTCTTCTACTAGTATAACTATAACTGCTGCAAGCACAAAATCATTTCCTAATAATGATGATATTTATATATATGGTAGAGCAGCATCTTCAGCTACAACAAAAGGTTCAGCTTTAAAAGATAATACAGATTTAGTACCACAAATAAGTGTTACAACAAGAACAACAGCAGCAAGAACATTAACAGTTCATTATCAAAAAATAAGTAGAAATTTAACATAGAATAACAATGGCAGATTTAACAGTAACATTAACAGAAGACGTAACAGTAAATGGACATCAGTATGGTGGAACAAAAAGTTTTATTGTATCAGGTATAGTAGATGTATACAAAAGAATACTAACAGTTCCAGCATCAGTGGACACTACTTTAGTCTCTTTTAAAGATACAGTTGGTGGAGCTGATGGGGCTATGGATATACAAAATGTAAAATACATAAGAGTAACCAACTTAGATAGCTCTAATGCAGTTAACCTGTCTTTACAAATAGACACTGGCAAGGATGATAGTGATGCAGATGATTCAGCAACTGTTTTATTAGGGGCAGGTAAAAGTTTTGTTCTTGGAACGCCACATGATTCTGTAGCAGTAAATTCTGCAGCTGCAACAGTAATAACAGCTTTAACTGACCTAGAAAGTATCTTAGTAGACAGCAGTTCTCACGCTGTTAGAATGGAGGTTCTGGTAGCCAGTGTATAACTATGTTTATAACTTTTAAAAGGGTTAACGAAAGTAGTATCTTTTTTTTGTATATTTACTGAAATTTAATTTAATATATAATGAATACAGAAAGAGTAATAAGAGAGATTATTACAGAAGTTAAAGATCTCTTAATAGAAAAAAACAGAGCATATGGAGACTCTGCTATAAACCCATCTAATATTTTCTCAAATGGAGACGCACTAGATTCACTAGGAGCAAGAATAGATGACAAGTTAATGCGTATAAAGAATGTTGGAATTACTGATGAAACAGAGGATACCCTTATTGATCTTATAGGTTATCTTGTTTTATACAAAGTAGCCATGATAAAAGAAAAGGCAGATGAATTTGAGTCTGAAAAAGAAATCTTAGAAATGGGTGGTCATGTTAATATAAATGGAACTAATATAGACTCTGTTGATGGTCTAGTTTATCACTATGAAAAAAAAGAAAAAAAATCCAAAAACTAAAATAAAAGACGTAATAAAAGTAATAAACAGCTTAAAAGAAGAAAAAAATATAAAGTTTGTTTTTTCTTACATAAAGATGGGAGATACTTTAGATGAGTTTAATTCAGAAACTATAACAAATCTAAAAGAAGATTTAGTATCAAACGCTTTAAAAATGGTTATTGACGAAAAGGTTTTTGGTAACCCAGTTAGTGAACAGTTATCAATAGATGAACTAGAGTCTATATCCAAACTTGATATGTTTAATATATTTAATAATAAAAATAAACCAGAAGCATAATGGAACTTATAAGTGGGATAATAAGAAAGATAACAATAGGAGATATTAAAGATGGTATAACCTATGTAGTTGGACAGCCTATAATGAGGGGTAGAGCAAAAATAACTGCTATAGTCCAAGATGATTTATACTTTTATAAATACAACATGTTAAAATTTAACGTATTTATTAAAATGGAAGATTCAGAAACTTCAGAAATGTGGAAATCATTTTTTACCATAACTGGAGTTGAGTACAATCTAGATTACGAAGAGCATTACGAAGTAAATTAAATAAACTATGGCAAAAGTAAAAATACCTAAGAATTATTTTCTTGTTAAGGTAGAAAAACCTTATGAAGACACTATAGAGCTTAAAAATGGTAAAAGAATAATATTAAATTATACTTTTGACCCTTTAAAGCACGCTAGACAATATGGTACAGTATATCAAGTTCCTGAGTGGTTACCTAAAGGCCTAGAGTTTGATGTTAAAATAGGTGATAAAGTTTATTTTCATCACATGATAACTGCTAGTACTGGTAATGTAAGTGTAGACAAAAAGTTTGCAAACTCATCTTCACAAGACCTTATAAGTGACAATAAAGTAAGATGGCTAGATGAAGAAAATTTATATTCTGTTCATTGGGATTTTATATATGCAAGAGTTAGGGGTGAAGATATAAGGATGTTACACCACTGGAATTTTGTGGAGCAAAAAGTACAAGACGAAGAAGAGATAAAAAGTGAAACAGGTATATTTTTAAAGCCAGGGGTAGAGGACATAGAGCTACATGGATACATAAGGCACCTTAGTGATTGGATGAAAGACCAAGGAATGAAAAAAGGTGATGAAGTTGTATTCTCAGTTAATTCAGAATATGATATGAAAATTGAAGGTGATGTACTTCTTAGAATGAGGAATCAAGATATATTAGCAAAAGTAGAAGATGGAGAAAGAAAGTAATAAATCATACGTACAAAGAGCACTGCAAGAGTTAATAGACTCATCTAAAGAGGCTGTAGCTATTCTTATAAATGATATTAAAAAACCATTAGACCCAGAGTTATCTGATGAAAAAAGAAGAAATGCAATTAAAGCAAAAAAAGAATGTTTTGTGGATGCTCAAGAGATACTAATAGGTATATCCAAGCTAGAGGCTCAACTTTCAAATAGTGATGCAGAATTTAGAGAGGAAAAAGATTTTGAAAAAGGTTTTGCAGAGAAATGGGCTAAAAGATAATAGATATGCCAATTCAATTAAATCCAAATAACTTAGGTAGTATTATAGACATTCAAGGTCTTGAGATACAATTACCTAAAAAACCACCAAAGAAAAAAATACTATACTCAGATAAAAAAAAGAAAGACCAAAGGTGGGTTAGGGAGGAATTACCAAAAGCATTAACAAGAGAAAATGCATCTGATTATTACGAGTATATAGAAGAAGAATTTAGAAGAAGAAGGGAAGGCCTTTGGTTTATGAATAATGGAACGCCAACTTATATTACTGGTAGTCATTATATGTTTTTACAATGGTCTCATATAGATATAGGTTACCCTGATTATAGAGACGCTAATAGAAAGTTCTTTATTTTTTGGCAAGCATGTAAATTAGATCCTAACTGCATGGGTATGTGTTTCCTAAAAAACAGACGATCTGGGTTCTCATATATGGCTAGCTCTGAGATGGTTAACCAAGCAACACAGACTTATGAGTCGAATTTTGGATTGTTATCAAAGACAGGTTCTGATGCAAAAAGTATGTTTACAGACAAGGTAGTTAGGATATATAGAAGGTACCCATTTTTCTTTCAACCCATACAAGATGGTTCTAGTAATCCAAGAGTAGAGCTAGCATTTAGAGAGCCTGCAAAGAAAATAACAAAGAAGCATAAGCATATAGAAAAGTCAGAAGCACTTAATTCTGTTATAGACTGGAGGAACACTGCAGACAATAGTTATGATGGAATGAAACTTAAATTACTTATCCATGATGAGGCAGGTAAATGGACAGGATCAACGTCTATAGCAAAAAACTGGGGGGTAACACAAACTTGTTTACTTCTTGGAAGAAAAATTGTAGGTAAATGTATGATGGGGTCAACTGCTAATAAATTAGAAGATGGTGGGCTAGAGTATAAAGACTTATATTATAATTCTGATGTAAATGATAAAGATTTAAATGGCAGAACTAAATCTGGATTATACTCTCTATTTATACCCTCTTATGAAAACCTAGAAGGATTTATAGATGAATATGGGTTTTCTGTAATAGATACACCAGAAAAACCTGTTTTAGGGTGTGATGACATACAAATTAGTGTTGGTGCAAAGGACTATATGAAAAACAGAAGAGATGGTTTAAAAAACAATACTAGTTCATTATCAGAGTTTAAAAGACAGTTTCCTTTTACTACTGAGGAAGCATTTAGAAATGATTCACTTTCTAGTGTATTTGATGTAGAAAAAATATATCAGCAATTAGACTACAATGAGGTAACTGATAATCTAACAGTTAAGGGTGATTTTATATGGAGAAATGGAGTACAAGACAGTAGTGTTATATGGGTGCCTAATAAAAAAGGTAAATGGGAAGTAACTTGGTTTCCTGAAAAAGAAATGCAAAATTTAATAAATACTAAGTATAGCAAAAAAAGACCTGGCAACGCATTAACTTTAGTTGCTGGATGTGACCCTTATGACCATGATACAACAACAGATGGTAGGAGATCTAACGCTGCTTGTCATATTTATCATAAATTTACATTAGCTGATGGACTACCTTCAGAGCAATTTGTTTGTGAATATATATTTAGACCACCTAAGGCAGATATATTTTATGAAGACATGATTAAACAATGTGTATTCTATGGTTGTCCAATACTTGTAGAAAATAATAAGATAGGAATTATAAAATATTTTGAAAGAAGAGGATATTATGACTATCTTATGGATAGACCAGAGTCAACACATACAGATTTTAGTAGAAAACAGGTTACTAAAGGTATACCAGGGTCTGGTGTTGCTGTAATTAATGCACAAGCTGAAGTTGTGGCTACTTATATTTATGACCATGTTGGGTTAAATATGGAGACTGGAGAGGTTGGAAAATGTTACTTTAATAGACTTTTGGATGATTGGAGTAGATTTGATATAGATAATAGAACAAAATTTGATGCTACCATCAGTTCTAGCCTTGCATTATTAGCCTCACAAAAATTCGTCCAAGTTAAGAAAGATATGCCAAAATTTACTAAATTTGTAAAAACATATCAAAATAAAGGTTTATTATCTAAAAAAATAAAGTAAATGGAAATAGGAAATATATTTGGAAAGGATAAAAAAATAGGTGGATAACCTAGTCCATTAGTGTCACCAAAAGAAAAAGCAAAGAAAGAATATGGTCTTGCTTATTTTAAAAAAATGTACTCTGACTGGAAAGATAATTCAGAAATTAATATAGATAGTAAAAAAGCTAGATATGCAAAGGCAAGAAGTTATGCTCAAGGATCTCAAAATGTATCAAAATATAAAGACCTACTAGATGTACAGGGAGATACGTCTTATCTTAATTTAGACTGGACCCCTGTAAATATAATACCTAAATTTTTAGATTTAATAGTGAATGATTTGTCTAACCAAGAATATGAAGTTTTAGCAAATGCTACAGACCCTATTTCAGAAACAAAAAGAGAACAAGATAAAAATAGAATGTTTGCTCAAATGCTTGTTAAACCAGGGCTAGAAGAGTTAAGCAAGGTCACAGGATATGATTTAAGGCAAAAGGGTTACATACCTAGAACTCAAGAGGAGTTAGATATACACATGGCACTTTCTTATAAACAAGCCACAGAGGTAGCTATGGAAAAGGGTATTAAATTCATAATGGATTTAAATAACTTTGATGGAATTAAAAAAGCAGTGATTAGAGATTTAATTGTCTGTGGGGTTGGTGCTTGTAAAACATATGTAGACCCTAACTCTGGTGTTAAAGTAAAAAGAGTAGATCCAGCTAATTTAATTACTTCATACACTAATAATGAAGATTACTCAGATATTCAACACGCAGGAGAAGTTTATACAATAACTATTGGAGAGTTAAAAAGAATAGCAGGAGATCAATTAAGCGAAGAGGATTATGTTAAGATAGCAGGGGAATACTCAGGTAAAAATAGTAACGACACAATAAGTCCTAATTACGAGTCTTATATAAATCAATATCAACATGAGCATGAGTATGATAAATTTAGAGTAACTGTAATGGATGCAGAATTTTTTTCAGTAAACGATTTGAAGTATGAAAAAAAGAAAAATGCTTATGGTGGGTATACTGTTAGGAAAAAAGAATACAACTATAAAAAACCAAAGACATCTAAGTTTGAAAGAGAAATGATTAAAACATCCTTAAAGGTTGTTTATTCAGGAATGTATATAGTTGGAACAGATTTTGTATTAAACTATGGCTTAGCTAAAAACATGATGAGAAAGAAGTCTAATTTAACAGAGACTAAATTATCTTATGTTGTATATGCACCAGGGACTCATAAAATGATTAACAAATCAATGGTGGAAAGAATGATACCATTTGCAGACCAAATACAACTTGCTCACCTAAAATTGCAACAAATAATAGCTAAGGCAAGACCAAAAGGTGCAGCGTTTGAATTGGGTGCATTGGAAAACGTCTCTAAAGGAGATGGTGGAACTTTTACCCCAATGGAGCTTCAAGAGATATATGACCAAACAGGTAATATATACTATAGAACTTTAAATGACGAGGGGCAACCAACTAGTGCTATTCCTGTGCAAGAACTAGAAAATGGTATAGGTGGTGATATGAATAAGTTAATTGCTATCTATCAACATAATCTACAAATGATAAGAGATGTGACTGGAGTTAATGAAGCTAAAGAGGGTGCTAAACCACCAAGCGAGGCCTTAGTTGGTGTTCAGAAATTACAAATTCTAGCATCAAATAATGCAACTAGAAATATTAATGATGGGTATCTTAGTTTAACAAAAAGAGTTGCTGAGTGTATATGTATGAGGCTTCAGGATATTATAAAAAATAAAGCAAAGTTTAAGTCATATTCCAATGCACTAGGAAAAGGAACTATGTCTATGATGAAAATGAATGGAGATATATCCCATCATGAGTTTGGAATTTTACTGGAAGTAGCACCAGATGAAGATCAAAAATTACAATTAGAGCAAAACCTACAAATGTCTTTAGCACAAAAAGAAATGAGATTAGAGGATGTTATTACTATAAGGTCCATAAAAAATATGAAACTTGCTAATCAGGTGTTAATGTTTAGAAGAAGAAAATACCAAGAAGAAGAAGAAAGAAAAGCAAAAGAGGCACAAATGCAAAATGCAAAAATTCAACAACAAGCTGCTCAACAACAAGCTCAGATTAAACAACAAGAAATGCAAATGTTAGCACAAATGCAGGCACAGGAGGCTCAAATGAAATCTCAAAGTAAAATACAAGAGATGCAAGCAGAATATCAATTAAAAGACCAACTTGACTCTAAGCAACACCAAAGAAGAATGAAAGAGATTGCTCTTAATAATTCAGGTAAAGAAAAGGTTGCTAACGTATCAGGAGAGGTTAAATTAAAATCTCAAGATAAGTCTGCTTATAATCAATCTAGGATAGTAGAGCAAAAAAGAGACAGGGCACTTCCTTTATCACAATTAGAGGAAATGCCACAAGTAGAAGAAAATCCTGAAAATCCAATACCAAATATTTTAAAATAAACATTGGATTATGACAAATAAGATATATATTTGCAAAAAAACTAATTTAATTTAATATAATATGGCTGACGAACATTTAGGCCCTGCACAAGATTTTGCAGAGGCTACAGGAGAAAGCGTTGAAGTTGCATTAGATTCTAGCGAATCAGCTCTTCAACCAAAAACAATAGACCTAACTCAGAATGAAAGTTCTGAAGTAGAACCTCAGGAGGAATACGAACCATCGAATGATAGTGAGTATAGTCCAGAGGAAGCAATGGAAAGCTCTTTGAAAACTGAACCTACCCAAGAAGATGGGTATTATGAACAAGAGGAAGAAGAATATTCTTCCCCTGAAGAGAGAGAAGACGAGTACGAATCAGATGACTATGATGCTCTAGATGTTCTAAACGAAAAGTATGGAACAGACTATGACGACCTAGATAATTTATTAGATGATCTAGAAGACCAACAAGAAAACGAATTTGCTAGCGATCAGATAGCAGAAATGAATAGATTTGTTGAGGAAACTGGAAGAAGTGCTGAAGATTACTTCTTAACACAAAGTCAAGACTATAACGAAATGTCTGACCAAGAGGTTATAAAAGAATACCTCTCATTAGAAAACCCTGATTTAACAGATAAGGAAATCGACTTGTTCTTTAATGATACCTACAAACAAGGGGAGGGAAAGTACAGTTCTGAGCAAACTGAACTTGGTAAAATCCATTTAAAAAGAGATGTGTCTAAAGCTAGGCAAGAATTACAAGACTTGCAAGAAGAGTACTGGGCTCCTGCTGAAGATAACGAAGGTTATACTGAAGAGGATTACATAGAGACTCAAGAAGCTAGAGAAGATTTTCTTGATGATATGGATGAAGAGTTAGATGATATGGAATCATTGCAATTTCAAATGAACGATAGTGGAGAAGTCTTCGAATATCAATTAACAGAAGATGACAAAGCTATGGTTGGAGATGCAATGTCCAATTTAGATGACTTTTTTGAACCTTACCAAGATGATTATGGTAACTGGGATACAGAAAAATTAGCACTAGATATGATTGCTATGAAGTTGCAAGACAAAATAGTAAGAAGTGTCGCTAATCAATATAGATCACAAGGTGCTGAATCAGTACTAAGGGATATTAATAACCCATCTTACGAGCCTAATCAAGTTTCTCAAGAACGACATGGAGAGTCTATTGCTGGTCAAATATCGAAACATATATTTGACGATTAATTAAATAGATTATTAATATTAAAATTATAAAATATGGCAACAGTAAGTTTACCTTCAGGTGAAAACTTTGTACTGAATCCTACGTCAGTGGCGTTAGCGACTCAGGACAATTATGTAAGTTCTCTTACAACTTTAGCTATGCACAAAAGAGAAGTTGATGAACGTCTTATCCAAAGATATGGAAAGCAAGGAATCACTGGTCTTTTAGAATTAGTTGGAGCAAAAAAAGAGTGCACACAAACACAATTTGAACACTTCGAAGAAGCGTTTATACACAACACAGTTACTTTGGATTATAACAGTACTAACCCAGCGACAGGTGGTACAGCTTATGGTTCACATCAAATGAATATTTTAGATTCAAGTTTAGCAGATGCAGGTTTAGGCACATCAACTCAAGAACATCCAGTTAGATTAGGTGATATTTTGTTATCTCAATCAGGACAGATGATTATAGTTACGTCTACACCTACTGTAAATGCATCTCCAACATTCACTGCTCATCCATATCCAAATTGGTCAAGCGTTAGTGATGGGGAAACTTGGACTATTATAGGTAATGAATGGGGAGAGAATACTGCTCAACCTGATTCTATTTTACCAAGAGTTCATGAATATTCTAACAAATGTATGATTATTAAAGAATCATTTGAAGTTTCAGGTACTGAAGCTACTAACGTGATTTACTTTAAAGTTGATAGTCAACACTTTGGTTCAGGATACTTATGGTACTTAAAAGGTGAAGCTGATACTTATAAAAGATTCATGGACTATCAAGAGTTAATGATGATTTTGGGTAAACAAGTAGATACAAATACTAATTTAGCTGCAGCAGTTGGTGGTTCTTCATTTACAAATGGGGGAATCAGAGGTACTGAAGGTTTATTAGATTTTATCGAAAATAAAGGTCAATCAATGGATTTAGGATCATCTGCGATTTCTATGGCAGATTTTGATGCTATTATCAAATCTTTAGATAAATATAGAGGTGCTAAGGAATACGCAATGTATTGTGGTATCAACTTATCTTTAGATATTGATGACTTATTAGCTGCTCAAGGTGCATATGCTGCTGGTGGTGCCAACTATGGTACTTTCCAGAATAACAAAAACATGGCATTAAACCTTGGATTTAATTCTTTCTCAAGAGGTGGTTATACATTTCACAAGAAAACATATGACTTATTTAATCATCCAAAATTAGTTGGAGCAACAAACTTTAACTACAATGGATATGGTATATGTATTCCTATGGATACTCAGAAAGACGCTAAGTCTGGAGATAAAATACCTTCTCTAAGAATTAGATATAAAGCTGCTAATGGTTATTCAAGAGAGATGGAACACTGGTTAACAGGTTCTGCTGTTCTTAAAAACAAAACAAACACTGAAGATAATCTGAAGTGTCACTACAGAACTGAAAGAGGTTTTGAAGGTTTTGGTGCGAACAGATACATGTTAATCAAAAAATCTTAATTATTAACCCTTTAAAATATATAAACAATGGCACAAATTATAGGAGATAAATTATTAATGTTTCACGTTTCTACAGTAGATGCTAACTCTGTTGCTAACGCTGATAATGGAGCTGATTTAGATTTAGCTGCATTTCCTGCTATGAATATTAGTTCTATGGCAGCAGAAAACAATGGCAGTGGATTAGTTTACATCTACTTTTCAGGTGGAACTAAATATGAACCAGGTAGTTTAATTGGTAATGACCATGATGGTCAATTAATTGAGGGAATGGAACAAGCGTTTGCTAGAATTACTTGCACTTCTGGAAAAGAAGCTGCAGTAATAGCTGACCTTTGGTCTTTAATGAACTCAATTACTGCTGGACCTGTTTTATCATTTGATGCAGTTAACAGTTCTTACCCTGTTGAGAACATTACTGGTATTCAAGTTAGAAGACATGTTACTACAATAACAGCTGCGTCTGATTCATAACAATTAGTAGACTGTCTTGAAATGATATATAGGCAGAATAAAGAACACATTGAGGAGGGGGAGTTTCTCTCCCTCCAAAGTGTATTAACAAGTTTAATTTAATTTAATATTTAATAAAATGGCAACAACAAAAACATTCCCTAAAAAGAAAACTGCAGTTAAAACAGGAGTTTTAAATACTGCAACAACTACAGCAAGTCCTGTTGTAGAAGAACCCAAAACAATAGTTCAAAATACACCAAGATCTAATTTTAATTTTGGTAGAAAAAAAGATGGACCTACTATTTATCAATTAACTAAAAGTAGTATAGATAGAAAAACAAAAAAAGTAAAGTATGCACTTGTATACATGATTAAGGCTGAGGATATTATTTATGACCCAATAAAGGGTGTAAATAGAAAAATAAGATATATACCTGGAGAGTCTTCTATATTTGAGGATGAACAAAAAAAAGATGCAAAAGTTAAGTCACCTATTACCTTCAATGAAGGATTTTTAATTGTTGGAAAACAAAACCCAACTCTTAAAAAGTTTATGGAACACCATAATCAAAATGGAGACAATCTTAATAGAATGACAAATTCAAAAGTAGTATTTAAGAAAAAAGATACTGAAAGAAAAGCTAAGGTTAGTTTAAAGAAAAGTGTATTAGAGATAGATGCAATGTCCTTAGCTCTTAAAATGCCTATAGGTAAATTAATAGGATACGCTAAAGTATTAGGTGTGAATGTAGACAAATCTACAGATGAGATAAGATATGATATGAAAGTTCTTGCTCAAAAGGACCCTAATGGTTTTATATCAGGTATGGATAATCCAGTAACAGAGATAAAGGAGACTATATTACTAGCTGAGGAGCACCAATTAATATCTATGGCTTCTAATAAAGTAACTTGGATTAAGGGATCTGCTAGGCCTCTTATTACTCATGTTCCAATAGGTCAAAAACCAATAGATCATTTTGCAGATTTCTGTAAAAGTGGCGATGGAGAAAAGGTTTTAGATGAAATTAAAAACCAATTAAAGAGATTTAATTAGTAATTAATAGAATTTACTTCTGTTATTTTAAAGGGGGTTACTTTTGTAGCCCTCTTTTTTTTGTTATATTTGTACCTATGACAATAGATGAAGTATATAAGTTTGTGCAATTCATGGCAAATAAAGAACAAAGAGGTTATGTAAAGCCTAGTGAGTTCAATATGTTATCTAAGAGAGCACAATTAGATGTTATTAAAGAAAAGGTTGGTAAGCCATCTCCTACAGCAGGAGTTATTGGATATAAAGACACAGCACAATTAAGTGATGAACTATATCCTGTAACTGTGTTTGAATCAAATTTAACTGTTTCAGGTGATCTGTTTACTTTTCCTGCTAATTATCTACATTTTGTATCACTATGGTATGGTGGTAATTCTGTAGAAATGATTAGTTTAGGAGAGTTATATAAAAGAAGGTCTAGTTCACTTGTTTTTCCATCATTGGATTCTCCAGTTGGTGTAATAGAAGAAAATGGGGTTAGGATATTTACTGATACACTTGGTGCTTCAGATACAACATTTACTGCTAGATTAAATTATATTAAAAAACCATCTGATCCTAACTGGGCTTATAATACTGTAAACAGTATAGAGATATATAACTCTAGTGACTCAACACAACTTACATTGGCTGACTCTACTCATAAAGAGATAGCTAACAGAATACTTGGTTACATAGGAGTTAATTTAAGGGAGGCTGAAATAATTACATATTCAGAGTCTAAAAACCAAGAGCAAAAGCAATAATAAATGATAACAAAAAGATTAATAGCAGAGCAGGTACAGAGGATAGTAAATGGTGGCTCAACAACAGATGACTCTAAAGTTACAAAACAAGAGGTAATAGCTTTAGTTGAACAAGAAAGAGACGCTATGGTAAAAAAGCATATATTAGAAAATTCTATGCTAGGAGACCATGAAATGCCTAGTGCTTTTTTAACAAAAAGAAAGTTTGATGTTTCTTTAAGTAGTATTTATGGAGTTGGTGGAAGGCCATTTATTAATTTACTGTACAACCCATTAAGTTTACCTAATGATGATGCTATATATAGAGTTTGTTCTACTCCAGTTAGAAGAATAACAACAGTTGATGGAGTGCCTCCATCTGAGCAAATAATGTCTGACGAAAGAAAAGTGATTATTGCTAACTTTACCCAAGTAAATACATCCACTCCTTACCAGTCTACTATACAGTTTAAAAATAAAACAGGAACTTCTGATGTAGGAAATAAATTTGTTTTTTCTTTTAAACATGGGTATGATGCTAACACTGTAAAAGACTATAGCTTTACATTTACTTATAAAAACCCATCTGATAGAAGAAACACAGATATTGTAAATCAAAATTCATTAAACCCTCAAGTTCTTTTAATGAGTTTAAATAATAACAAAGATTTTCAAGATTTTTTAAAAGTAAATAAATTAAAGTTTTCATGGACAGACACTAGTGCAAGTGGGTATTGGACGATGATTTTTCAAAGTCATTATAGTGCTCAACATTTTGGAGTTGTAAGATCTAATCATTTTGACTTTAAATCAATATTAACAAACGCATCTATAGTTGATTGGAATACAGATGATGCCTTAACAATATCATCTACTTATTCTCAAGCAGGTGGACAGAATTACCCTACATTAGGATTTGGAATAACTATAGAATATTCTAAAAACAAAAAACTAAAAGAATTAGGTGCAGATGTGCACAATATAAAAGCACAGGGTTCAACTTCTTTAACAACTTATATAGAGTTAACTGAAGATGATATTAGAGAAGATGATGTGGAAGGTTACGAATCAATACAAGGGATTGTTTTAGCACAGATGTGGTTAAATAAATATGCAGGGCTTTTAAAGCCATATGGAATAATAGCTGTTATAGAAGATGGTGCTTTATTTATAAGAGAAGCACATAATAATGGTGGGTTTGATGGTGTTACATTTAATAGCATGACAGGGTTAACTGGTGGAGTAACAATCCCTACAGTAGATTCTGTAGAGGTTAAAAATGCAACTGAGAAAGCTAATTACTCAGGGGTTGAGTGTTATTCTAGGATGCCTAATCCAGGTCAATTCTCAATGTTTGATAACGCAATACTTTTAAGTGGAAGAAAGTATTGGTATAGAGAAAACAAAAAAATCTTTTTATATAATAGTGACCATAAAAATTTCAACGATCAAGGACTAGAGGTAACTGTTTGGTTTATTGCTGCTTCTAACACGTTTAATGATTTTGAAGAGTTCCCTATTCCACATGAAACAGTTCCAGAAATGATAAAATCTCTAGTAGCCACATTCTCTTTAATGAGACAAGCGAAAGAGGATGTAGTTAACGATAATATAGATATAGTATAATGTATATAAAAGTAGAAGATATAGTAAATGACGTAATTATTGAGGAAGGTAAAACCAGTGAAAATGATTTTCTTAGGTATTTTAAACTTGCTCTCAATGGTTTAAAAGAATTACACTTTGATGTAGGTGGTGGTATTAGAACAATTGAGCTAACTGTTAATTCTGATACACTAACTATAGACTTACCATCAGATTATATTAAATATACAAAAATAGGTGTATATGGTAATGATGGAGACGTTCACCCACTAGGGTTAAGAAATGATAAATCATTAGTTAGTACTGCTGCAAATAGCACAACAGTTAGCGATGATGAATTACATCCAACTTATTTTGAGTATGTTCAAGAATTTGGACTAGGTGGAGGAAATAATACAAATGGATACTATAGGGTTGACACAGAAAATAATACTATACAATTTACTTCTGACTTATCAAGTAAAAAAATAATATTAGAATATATATCTAGCTCTTTGATTCACCCAAGTGAAGGCAAGGTGGTGGTACATGAGTCATCTGCTGAGGCACTTAGATCGTATATATACTGGAAATCTATACAAAGAAAAAGAAATGTTAATCCTAACGATAAAATAGCAGCTAAAAATGAATATTATAATAATAAAAGATTAGCTAGAGCTAGAATGTTGAGTTTCACCAAACAAGAGGCATTACAAACAACAAGGAAAGCGTTTAAGCAATCACCTAAAATGTAATACATATGACTCAGGATAAAAGAAATTTTACAGGTGGGTTAAACAGAGATGATGACTCAAGAATTGTCCCTAATGGGGATTATCATAATGCACAAAACATTAGGGTATTATCTTCTGAGGGTAGAAATACAATGCTTGTAGAGAACATAAGGGGCACTCAAAAACACGCTTACAATAGAATTTTTGGAGGAAGAGAAGGAGCTTTTGGTAGCGACACTGCTGAATATAGAGTTATAGGATCTTATGAGGACTCTCCAAATAACTGTTTATATTATTTTATATGGAACGAAAAAAACTTCCATATGATACTAGAGTATAACAACAATACAGAGACTATATCAACTGTCTTTAGAGATACTGGTCTTCCATATCAAGGTGTATTAAACTTTGATAAAACTACTTTAATAACTGGAGTAAACAAAATTGGTGATTTATTATACTGGACATGTGATAATACATTTTTATCAGACACAGGAGAGACTACTCATAATGAGCCAAAATATATTAATGTAGAAAAAGGCAAGGCTGGATTTACAGTTTACTATGATGGTGGTGACTATTCCCTTGGAACACCTGGGACAGCATTTAATATAGATACTCAATACCCATATGAGTTTTATGTAAGTAGTATGGATAACAATCCAAACAACGCACTTGTTCCTGCTTGGAGAAAAAGGCTTTATGTTGATGTTTGCAAGAAAAGACCTAATCCACCAATATACTTTCATCAGACACCTGTTAAAAATATAACAAATGCTCAAATATCAAGTATACCATTTACTACATTAAATGGGGAATCATCTACATTTAATTTAGCTGCAAATACTATTTCTACTAATAATGTTTCTGTGGATACAATAGAGAGTACAAGTGGTTTAGAGATAGCTTATAAGAAAAATAATTTATATGGATTTGTTTGGCAGTTTGCATATAGATATGTTTATAAAGACAATGAGGTAGGATCATATTCTGAGTGGAGCTATACCCTACCAAACCCTACTTACTATAGCAACGACATAAATAAGGAAAAACAAAGACAATATAACCAACTTAGAGTATGGTACTGGAATGGGCCAGCAGATGTAAGTAAAATAGAGATTGTGGCCAGAAAATGTTCTTATATAGAAACAGCTCCAGATGAAGGAAACAAAGGAGAATACTATTTAATAGCATCTGTTGATAATAATTATTATGATGCTAATTATACTTTTGCTGACGATGACTATGCTGGTATAGGTGAAGCTCAGTATGAGTACAATAACGTAACAACTGAAAATGTACCATACATTAAGAGTATGACTACAGGTAGTGTTGATTACAGTGCTACTCCTTTAGGATATATAGACTTTAGAAATGATGGTGTATACACTGCAGTTGATCCTGTTGAATTTAATAAACTATATGACAGGGTTCCAAAAAGAGCAAAGGCACAAGATATTATAGCAGAAAATAGAATATCTTATGGTAACTATATTGATGGCTTTAATGGAGTTCCTGTAAAGTTTGATTTAGTTTCTCTATATGGTGGAGCCACAGACCCTATAGTTATTAGTCCTACAGGTAATTCTCAAGGTGGGGCCACATATGATTTTGGTGGTGGAGATATAACCACAGACCAAATGGATGAGTTAGGAATATCTGAAGAAAATATTGGTTCAGCACCAACTATAGAACATTTTATTACTGAGTCTGTTACAAACAATAACAATGATGATTTAACCCCAGATGCTGCTTTATGTTGGAACGCAGACGCAGCACAAAGTAAAGTTACTTATACCTTCCCCACAGAGGTTGAGGTTGGTCAAACATTTTTTTTAAAATTTAATTTTAGGGTAAAATATAAAGTTAAATGGGGGCCTATCCTTTTACCTGGTATAGTGTCTTTTTGGCCTCATGAAGATTGGGGAGATTCATGGGGTCCATATAACACCTATGAGTATTTTGGAGCACAAATAAACTTAAAAAAAGAAGTGACTGCTGGTGGTGTGTCAACATTATTAAATAGTTTTATTACAGACATACAAGCAGTTTGTGCAGGCACCTATGTGGATAACACAGGAAATAATAACCCAGACTCTGAAGATTTTAATGAAAATGTAGGCTTATCTTTAAACCACCTATATAGAGAGGATGCAAGTGGTAATCAATCTTACCTTGGTAGTGATGAACAAAAAGCTGCTGAGATGAGGTTTGTTAGTGCAACTGTATTTGATAACAATAAATTAGAAATAGTATTTTCCCCATATGGCCAAGATACTGCAAATGGAGGTTGCAACGAAGGACAACAAAATAATGAGGACTCAACCACTTTGCCTGACAATGATTTTGCGTCTTGTAATGGTTGTACATCTTACACAATGTTAGATGGGACTACAACAACTAATTTGCACGTTTGGTACAGAGATGGGGACTTTATGGATGCAACTAATTGTGGTGCAGGTAGTTGTGGTCAATTCACTGGGGGTGGTGTTAACTCTAGGGGTTGTTACGAAATGGGAGATAAATGCAAAGATACTCTTGAATATGTTACACCTAATAATACAGAGAATGGCCTTGTAACAACAGGTTCTGGTACAGATATTATAATAGGTACAGAAACCCCATGGTCTGACTTTGAGGATACAAATATAAGTTTTGACTCAACAATAGACTATTCTCAAAAAGCAAGTGGATTTAAATCTGGATCTTGGCATAGGTTTGGTTTAGTTTATTATGATGGAAAAGGTAGAAGCTCTACTGTATTGCTAGAAGAGGGTAATAAATCTGACCCAAGTAGATCGTCATCTGTATATATTAAATTCCCACCTGAGAAAAAATTTATAGAAAGTTTAGATGGTATAAGTTCAACAGAGCTAACAAATGACCAAAAATTAGTTCCAGGAAGAATAGGCTGGAAGGTATATCACAAACCACCTATATGGTCTAGATATTATCACTGGGTATATGCTAGAAATACTTCTGTTGGAAAGTTTATGCAATTCACTGTAGACAAAGCATATATTAATATGGGTGCAAAGCCAGGGACCTCTGCTGCAGACTCAGATGCAGATACTAAGATATATATATCTTTAAATACCATGGATGGTAGAGTATGGAGTTATAGTGAAAAAAATAGATCGTTGATTGGAGACTGGAGCTTTGCTGAAGGTGATAGGATGAGGGTTATTACAAATAATAGTGGCTCTGTTATGGCAGACCCAGATGATACTACTACTCAAAGGTATTATGATTTTAAATTAAGTGATGTAGGTAGTTTCCCAACTAGATTTGATTATGACACAGACTCAACAAGTGATGATGGTGGTGAAAGTGGTGATAATGTCTCTAATAAGATAAGAGCATCTATTACATCACCTGTTGGTGGAACACAAGGTAATCCACAAAAAGGAAAGCATGGTAAATTTTTAGTTATAGATGACCAAGGAATATCAGGAATGGATGTCTCTAGTGCTAACACAACAGAAGCAGGTCAAGGAGAAATAGCTAATTGGAGTGGGTGTATTATAGAAATATATAGACCAAAGAAAAACACAAACCCAGACCAAGTTATTTATTATGAATTTTCTGAAAGATACGCAATAGGAAATAAAGGACTAGAAACTAGGTACCACCAAGGCTCTACACAGAACCAAGACCCTACTGGTTACAGTGTGGCAGATGGTATAGATCAATCTACTGTTCCTGCAACAGGTATATTTAAAAGAGGTGACATTTGGTTTAAACCAAGAAAAACTAGATCTATAGATGAGGGTAACACTTCTACAAATATAATTGGATACTATGAAAGTTATTTCTTAAATGACTTCATGCAAACAAATCACAACAACATAGGTAGGCCTCATTTATATAGCCCTAATGCTGTTGAGCAAAGAAGAGAGGCAACTATTACTTATTCTGACGTTTTTCAACCAGACACTAAGTATAATGGGTTTCACTCTTTTCCATTTAGTCAAAGACCTTATATGGACTACGATTTAAATCAAGGTGCTATACAAAAATTAATTTCCAGAGATACAGATTTACTTGTACTACAAGAAGATAAGGTAAGTAAAGTTCTTGTTGGAAAAGATATTATAACATCACCATCAGGAGATGCAGGTATTACGTTGTCTAAAAATGTTTTATCTAATACTGCTCAACCACTAGCAGGGGATTGGGGCGTATCAACTAATCCAGAGTCTGTGGCAGTATATGGAAAGACAGTTTATTTTTGCGATATAAAAAGAGGTTCTGTATTAAGAATAGGTGGAGATGGTATAACTGCTATATCTGATTATAAAATGATTGACTTCTTTAGGGATAAGATGGATGAGTATCAGGCTATAACTGAAGATGCTTACAATGAAAAACTTAATGGTCCATTAAAAATATTAGGTGGGTACGACCCTAGGCATGGAGAATATGTTGTAACCTTCCCTGATGTTTATGCTATAACTACAGGGACAGAAGATCAAAAGAAAAATAAATTTAATAGATGTGCAGTTAATTTTAATTCCTTATCACAAAACTTTGAGGCCAATGTATTTAAGGATAAAAGAACTGATGCTGTATATAATGATGATGTAACTTTAAGGGTAAAAGATAATGGTCAAGAAGTTTTAATAGAAGGAGTTACTATTGGATTTAATGAAAAAAATAATAGGTGGTCTAGTTTTTATACTTATTATCCTGATTATTATGGTAAACTACATAGAACATTTATAAGTTTTAAATGGGGCAATTTATATAAGCATGACATGGACTCAAATAACCATTGTTTATTTTATGACAACCCATACCCAGAAGAAATGAAATTAGGATTCGCATTTAATGGTGATGTTTCTAGTGTTAAAGGTTGGAATAACGTATCTATAGAAGGTATTGATAGACAGGAAGTTATACCAATCAAGGGTACATCTATATCTGTTGGAACAGGCAGTACAACTGTAACAGGAACAGGAACTACATTTACAAATAATGATATTGAAGTAGGGGATACTTTATATTATTACACTTCTAATAACTCCTTAGGAACTATAGGTACTGTGGCTACAGTTACTAACGATACGTCAATAACTTTAGCAGCCAACTCCCTAGTTTCAGACACAGCACTAGCAGGCTCCTTTATATTAACCACTAATAAAACTATGTATCTAACAAAAATGGCTACCAATATAAATGATACTCAAGTTACACATAGAACGTCTTATAATAATGACAGTCAAACAGGTAACTCTCAGGTTGCAGGGTCATGGGTAATGAGAGAGGACATAGGTAGCGTTAAAATACCTTATGGAACTACTAACACTGTTGGTGGTGAGTATTTTGGTTTAGGTAACTGTTCTACTAATAATTCATCAACAGCACTTAGGGGGAATACTTTAGCAGATGGTTCTGGTGACTCAACTAATACAACTTTTACTACTGCTGGAATTAATGTAGGTGACTCTATCTTTTATGACAACAGTGGAACAGAAACATTGATAGGGGTTATAAGTGCAATAACAGACAATGATGATATAGTTTTAACAGCAAGTGCCTCTACATCACTCGCAAATACCTTTATGTTTGTTAAGAAAACAGCCCAAATAGAGGGTGACAGAATAAAGGGTCACTTCATGGATACTGAGTTAACTAAAAGAACAAAAGATAAAGTGCATATATTTGCTATAAATGCAAATGTAAACAAGAGTGAACTTAGCAATAAATAAATAATAAATTACTATATTTGTAAAACTATGGCTAGAAATAAAAGAAAAAAAACAAAAAAACTTAAAGGATTACATAAAGCTAAATACTTTATAGGTGGACTAATAGCTGGATTTGGTGGCAAGAAAAGATCTAAAGCTGCTATAGAGACTGCTACTGGAGAGATGGACGCAGCTAAAGCACAGAGAGAGGCTCTTGTAGGAAACCAACAAGCTCTTACCATGAGTCCTGAGGTGCAAAAAATGAAAGAGGGACTGGGGGGAACAGAGATAAACAGAAGACAAGAGGCAGCAGAAAGAACCAGAGCTGCAGCTTTAGGTGCTGCTACTAGAGGTGGTTCAAGAGTGGATCCATTTGCTGCTGCACAAGCAGGTGCACAACAAGAGGGTCAATTAGCACAAGCACAAACACAAGCTGTGCAACAAGGGTTGCGTGCTGGTGCACAAGAAAGGTCTAACCTTAGAACCATGCAAGAATCAAGAGAGATTGCAGCTATAAGTCAAGCAGAGAAAGAAAGAGGAGAGGGAAGGTCAGATGTTATGGCTGGTCAAAGAAATTTAGAGGCATCCAGACAGCAAATAGCAGGGGGTGTAGATGCAGGACTTGGTTTAGCTATGGGAGGCATGTTTGGAAGAGAAGGAGCAGTTGTTAAAAAAGGTTTAAAAGAAAGATTAAAACAAAGGGCAATGCAAGAGGCCCAAAAGCAAAGAGGGAAAGAACAAGAAGTGCCTAAAGATAAGCCTGAAGTAACGCCTGGAGAGTTTTCACATGAAAAGAATCCTATTGATTTAGTAAACCAAGATGAAGAAGGGCAGCCAGAAAAAATAGGAGAAATGACAGGTGGAGAGGCAATAGTTCCACCAAAGAACGTAAAACAAATAAGACACTTAATAAAAGATAAAAATGGAAGGGGGCTTGTTGATTTAATGGACAAACTTTTAACTAAGTGGGATAAAGAAGCTGAAGAAAATAATAACAAAGAAGCTAAAAGAGGAGCAGTTCACGCATCTGTTCACAAACCTAGATTACCTAAATTTAATTATGGTAAAAGAAGAAGTTCAATTTTTAATTAAGATATAGTCTATGCCAGTAGCAGATGTTTCAGATTTAATGAGTAAAAGGAACCTCGTACAAGAGGCTCAAGGATGGCTATCGCTTGATTTACAAAAAAAAGAGCAAGCAAGGAAAGAGTTAGAATCAAAAAAGAAAGATGCATTAAAACCATTTGATTGGAAAATGGCTGATTGGGGCAGTGATAACCCTTATTTTCAAGAACAATTACAAGATCTTAGTCAAGATTATTATAACCATGTTTATTCAATGGCACCATATCTTAGTATGAACCCAGGTGATATGGAAAACTGTCCTCCAGGAAGTCCTTGTGCTAACGCACACAGACTTAAAAATACTTTAGATGGAACAGCAGGGGCGTTTAAATCTTTTCAAACAAGGTTTCAAAACGATTATGATGCTGCACTAGACTTACTTGGAGACAAAGACTCTATATATTACAATCAAGATAATTTACAGGCACTAGAAAATGCTAAGGGAGAATGGATGAAAGGTTTTAAACCTGCTTATAATCAAGATGGTAGATTAATGGCAATCATAACAGATACAGAAAAGGTACCACAAAAAGATGAGAATGGAAACGCTTTATATGTAACAGAATCAGGAGATGGAACAACCACAAATAAAGATGACGCTAAATTAGATAATGATGGAAATCCAGTACAAGCTACTGCAGACCAAGAGGTAGAAAAGATGATAACCTTAGATGAGTATTATGATAAATTAGGAATAGGTAAAGATAAATTGAAAAAAAATGCATCAGCAAATGATTGGAATCCTGAAACTTTTTCTGACCTTATTACTCCAGACTCTTCTTTTATAGATGATGGTGGTGTGATTAATAAAGATAATAAAAATTACAAAACTACTTATACTAATCTTCATGGGGCTATATTTGGTGCAACAGATATGTACAATCCAGAGGACCCAGAGGGTAGTGTTCTAACTGCTAATGCAGCTCCTATTATAAACATGATGAGAAACGATCCATCAGGAAACTTTAAAGAGGGCTCTATCACAAAAGACCAAATAATAGATTACGTAATACAAAATGTTATGGGATATGATGGAGTTGATGGAGATGGCTCAGGGGGAGGATTTGATATGTCAGAGTTAATATCTCGTATGAGTGACCATAACCACACAGGAGAATTATCTACTTATAGCATTAATGTAGGTGGTGATGCTGATAATCCAACTTATGAAATGGGAGAGGATAATGCAATAGCTTATGAAGGGATGTTTACTATAGAGCATGGAGGTAAAGAAGAGGGTCAAATAACACAGGCTACATTTAGTCCTGATGAAATTACCTTACTTGGGGGTGATGATTTATTTAGAAGTGGGGAGTATGATATAGATGGGCTAGGAAGGGATTTAGAGATAACCTACCATGATGCTTATCTTTGTTTATGGGACCCTGACCAAGGAAAATTCTTAACTAAAAAAGAAGAAGAGGCTTTAAAAACTGATAATCCAGAGGCTTACGCAAAATGTGAGTATAGACCTGCTGTTCAGGTAACATTCCATGCAACAGATGGAGACATGGAATCTAATTGGCAAGGAAAGGGATTAACTGATACAGGTACAATTAAAGCAATTATGCCACTTGATAAAGCTAGGTCACAAATACAAGGAGACTTTAGTGAGAAGTCTTCTAATTTCCAAAAAACAGAAGCTATGGATGAATTAGCAAAAAGAAAAACTGAAGAGTTAAGAAGTGGAGAAATAACTGATGGCTCTATAGGAGGCACTGAAGGGGAAGAAGAAAATGAAGAAACAGGAGGTGGAGATGACGCTGACATAGATTATGAAATATCAGATAAAGGAGACGTACTATAATGGGAGATGAATTAGACATATTATTAAAAGACTTTTACGCAAAGTATGCAAATCAAGATATAAGCGATGATAAAATTCAAACCATAAAAGACACTTATGGTGATGATTATGACACCCTGCTAAGAGACCTGTATGCAAAATACGCACAGTCTGAACTAGAAGACAACAAACTTGAAACGATAATAACCACTTATGGTTTAAAAAAAAAGTCGATTCAGGCGATTCAGACGATTCTTTGGATGTGGACGATGGTACATCAGATGGGGAAACTGGCGATGGGGAATCTCAAGAGATTGTTGATCCAAATATTGAGTCAGAAGAAAAAGATAAGGAAGTAAGTATATATGACACACCAGAATATACAGGTGAATACGAAATAAATGGAATACCCACATCAAAAGAGGAGTTATTAATACTACTAGAAATACCTGGATACATAGAAAAAATAAAAAATGGGGAAGAGGTAATCACCACAAATGACCCTGAGATCCTAAAAAAATTAGATGAAATATTAGGAGAGTCTGAAGATGATAACGAAGATGATTTAATAGAAGAGGAGAACGAAAGTGATAGTGATGAGGAAGAAATAATTGAAGAAGAACCAGAAGAACCAGAAGAAGGGGAAGAATACGATCCTCAAACTATAGAAACAGAAGAGGAAAGAGAGATTAGAGAACAAAAAGAAGAAGAGATTAGAAAACAAAAAGAAGAAGAAGAAAGATTAGAATTAGAAAGAAAAGAAAAACAGGAAAAAATTGAGGCCCTATATGAAGAGGCAGAAAGTATAGGTGCTCAAATCCATGATGGAATGTCTATCGAGGAAATGGAAATTACAATAGAGGATCGTAAGAAAAAAATAGAAGACGAAAAAATAGAGCAAGAAAACAGTAATCTTATTGAAATCGCTTCCTTTAAAGTAGAAATGGAGAAATGGGGGCTTGATTATGATAACACAAAAAGTCTTGAAGAAAATCAAATTATATACGAAGCAAGAACAAAAGAAGAGTTTTTTGTAACTAAGGGATCTACCCATCCACTGAATTACATAGAGTATGAGAAACATAAAGATATAAATGAAAAATATAAAGTAAATAAAGTTGACCTTCCAATGGCAACAGTTGACCCTGAAGATGTTTATAACTATTTAATAGACAATGAAAAAGAAGATGAAAATGGGAATATAATTGGTCACAATTTTACTGATGCACAGGCTAGAGCAATAATAAACAATATTATGGCTGAGTCAGGATTTGAGGTTGGAGCAATACAAAGAAGGAAAGTATCAGATTTTGGGGGGTCTAGATTTATAGAGATGGATGAAAATGAAACGTATGAATACGAGGATGAAGAAACTGGAGAAATTAAAACAGCTTATTACAACCCTGGGCTTGGATTATTTCAACACACTTATAGCACCAGAAAAGCTGGATTTTTAGAATATTTTAATGAAAGAAATTTAGACTGGAGAGACCCAGATAATTGGAAATATCAGATTGATTATATGATAACAGAAAAGGAGACTGATGATTTTATAACAAGAACAGAAGGCTTGGATGATGTAGATGCAATTACTGAAGACTTTATGATAAAGTGGGAAAACCCTAAAGATAAAAGCGATAAAAAAATAAAACAAAGACAAGAAAATAAAAAAATATACAAAGATATATTTAGAAGAGGTGGTATAGTTAGAAAATACTCAGAAGGAGGATATGCCCCACAAACCCAACAGGAACCAGAAAATATTGAACCCCAAACAAAACAAGACAACGTACCTGTCCCTGATTCAGGTCAGCAAACAGATGAGGAATACAAACCCCAAGCTGTAGCTATGCAACCATGGGACTATATGACTGATATAGACGCAACAAACTATAGAAGGTTATTAGCTGAAGGGAAAACTAGTGAGGCTAATACTATTTTAGATAAGTACCCTAAAGCTAAAAATATTAAAATCAAAAGTAGTCAAGATAAGGGTGATGACTCATCTGTAGAAAGTTTAGAAGAAAAAATACTAGGATATGATTTAATAAAAAATGAAATATTATTTAATAACCCAAATGCTGATGGCACGTCTCCAGAGAACCTACAGAATCACGCCTTAACCATGTTAGATAATATACCATGGCAATATTACAAGGGTGGTAGCATTGGTTTTAATCCAGCAAAAGTTTGGGGAGATGACTACCAAAACAATCCTAATTACATTGAGACAGTAAAAAGAGAGGAGTTAGCCAAAACAAAAAATATGGAAACAGGCGATCAATATATAGCTATCTCAGACGATGAAATTATAACCAAAAAGGAGTTAATCAAAATGATTGAAGAGGATCCTGATATAATGGATAACATAGATTATTTGAATATACCTGGTGAAGAGGAGTTACCTGATTATATAGCCAATAACCCTGAGTTTGCTAAAATATATTCAAGGAGATATGATTTTCCATATTTAGGAGATGAAATTAATTCTAAACTTACAGGATCTTATAGTGCCAGTGGAGAGTTTATTGGGGGTGTTAGAATAAGTGATGTTAAGCTAAGAAAAAAATATTCAGAAGCCTTATCAAGAGGTTGGGCGTATATTGGAAAAGACGCTGCTGGTGGAAAAATGCAATATCTATACACCCCATCAGGAGCAATACTTACTGAAGGAGAAGATGGAGTAAACCCATTATTAGCTAATGATGGCATGGACGCAGAATTGATTGAACTATTTCATGAAAATCCTGATGCTTTAACAGAAGATTTTTTAGAAGGAAACAACAACTACAGACTAGAAACCCTAGAAGAATCAAAAAGTAAAGAAGATTTAAATATTAAAAATCAAGAGTTACAACAAACTCAAGTCGTAACTACCTGGGATTTAAATACAGAAAATGAATTTAACTCACTGTATAAAATAAATAAATTGAGACAAGAAGAGGGCCTTCCCCCCATTATAACAGAAGAGCTTAGTGAAATATTAAATCATGAAAGAGATGGTTTTAATGTGGTTCTAAATAAAAATGGTGAGTTGTCTGATTTGGATGGTAATTTTAATGAAAGCAAAACATTCTGGAAAGGTGATGAGGAGTTTAAAAATTATTTATCACAAGGTTCTTATGATTTTACTGTTACCCATGTAGATAACCCAATGGATTCTGGAACACTGTATAGAGAGGGGGTTGCAACAAGGAAATATATTACTAAACAAGAAGAAGAGGCTCCAGAGCAATTCGATGGGGATTATGGAGTTAGTGCCACTGACCCATCTTTTAATCCTCTACAGAAAGTGGTAAGTAAAGATGAGGCAGACCAACTGGCTGTTGGCTCGTACATGATGGAGAAATTTATAGCCACACTTCCTAGAGATAGTAAGGGCAATATAACTGATATGGATTATATTAGGTGGAAATATTTTTCAGGGGACCCCACTGTTTTAGCTTTTGATTCTGGTGTTGGCCTTGGTGGTATGACTGAGGAAAAACTACAAATACAAGGTTCAATGTATAGAACTAATTTAGAGACTAGGGCGTATGAGTATTTCGCAGGATCTATGAATAATGCATTAAATTCTATGGATAAAACCTTAGAGAAGACAGGTATAATGAAAGAGGCAGAAACTCTTGGGGAGCAAATAATAGTTGCTGATGATTGGATTAATAAGCAAATTGATATGCTTTCAAAGTTTCCAACCAAACTAGACTCAGATGGAATGATGATTCCTGATACTGAGAACATGACTGACATGCAGATAGAGGATTATAATAAGCTAGTTACACAAATACAAAGTTTTAATGAAGATATATATGTTCCATTGTTAAAACAGCGTGGTGACTTTCATGAACGAGATATTATTAAGCAGTATTCAGGAATAATGGAGACTTATAATGCAGGATCACAATGGAGATCAAAACTAATGGACAGAAATATGTTGTGGGGAAACTTTATGAAAGGTGTGGAAAAACAACAGATAGCATGGGACAAAGCCTATTCTGATGGGCAGTTATGGGGAGCCCTTAGGTGGGTTGAGGGCATGGAAAGAGATCTTGGAAATATATTTGCTGATACCCCAAACTGGATGAAAGGTGTATTTACTAATGACGCTGAATACGACTGGACAGATGCTATGTCAGATACCTGGCAATTTACTAAAGATTATGATTCAATATTAATGACTCCATCTATATTAAAACTAGGAAGCGAGTTTCAATTTGTAAACATAACATCAGATTCAGAAGAGGGAAGAACAACTCCAGATGGTATTCATAAGAATGATTTTGATAAAGACTTTAAAATTGTGTTGAGTGAAGATGGAGTAACTCCAATACAGGTTATGACATCAGATGACGTATTAGTCCCAATGAGCAGTCCTATTGCTCAACATCTTATTCAAAAATTTTCACAAGACCCTAGTAAATACAATGTAGAATTAGATGACAACAATTATGCTTGGTGGAACTCTTTAGGGCAAAGTGGAATGGGATTAGCTGCTGATATATTGTTAGCAGGAAGGGTTTCTGCACTTGGAAAAACTAAAAAAGCAAAAAATTGGCTATTTAAAGGAACCATGATGGGGTCATATAATGTTAAGCAATATGGTGAATTTAGACGTGCTTATTTAGATGATATTGGTGGGAATCTTGCAGAGGCTGATGATTATGCGAGAGCACAAACTATGATTGTTAGTCTTACTCAATTAATTAACCCAAATATAGGTTTTGGTAAAGGTTTCAGTACTTGGCTTGATCCAAAAAAATATACTACAGCCTGGAAAAACCTATCCTTAGTTAGTGGTCGTAGAGCACTTTTTAACTCTTTTAAATATAATACTAGCGTAATAGCAAGAAATGCTGGTACTGAGGGATTACAAGAAGTAGCAGAGTTAGAGGTCGCAAGATTAATTAATGCTGGTTACAATTACACTCAAGATGGTAGAGATTTTGATTTAACCAGAAATTGGAATGAGTACAAAGATTCTTTTACTATAGGGGCAGCACTAGGTGGTGCTAGTGGGACAACTGAAATGAGGTTTAAAGGGTTTAAAAGTAGATTACAACAAGAGGCTTTATTTTATGGTTATGAAAATCAAGATGTTTTCTTTAACTCTTTAGATAACCTAGTTGGAACTAAAAACTTTTACTGGGAAGGTAACACAATAGAATTAACAAAAGAGAAGGCAGCTGAGATTAAAGATAAGTTTAAAAACCTATTCCAACAAACAGATAATTTAATAGCTACATCAGATAAAGACCTAAAAGATGGGCAGAAATTACATATTATGAATCTCCTTGAGCATAAACAACACTTAGAGGCGTTTCAAGGTCATAAAGATCCTAAAATTCAAAAACGAGTAAAAGACACTATATCTGATATAGATGGAAAATTAGAAAGGCTACTAAATGGAGAAAGTGTTGCAGATGTAATGGCTGAACCAAGTGAATTTGGAGACTTAGGGGTTAGTCCTGAGAACATGTCTCCAGCATCTAAAAATGTAATTAGACATAGAAATAATAAAAAAGAGTGGGGAACTGAGGAGTATAAAAACACTGTTAGAGGACTAAAGCTAGAGGTAGATAGATTAGAAAAAATAGAAAACAAAACAAAAGAAGAAAGTAGATTACTCTCTTTGCATAAAGAATTATTAAATGAAGTTCAACAAATAAAACCTACAATAAATGAAGAAACAGACCCAGACCTTGAGAAACACATCAAGGACACAATTAGAGAAGAATCAGGAAAATCTGCCCCTGGGATTGAGAGTGAGACTAAACGAGCTCCCAAAGACAGTGAAGTTAAGAGTATTAGAGAGGCTGATGGAACAACTTCCAAACAAATAACACCTATTAACGATAGTTCTAAAATAAAAGATGTAATAGGTAAAAATGTTACCTATAAAGGTAAGCAAGGAGTATTACAGAGAGACTCTGATGGTAACATAGTGGTTAAGACACCTAAAGGAGACTTTGTTGTAAGGAACAAAAAGGGGTCAGCAACTCAAAACCAAATACTAAAAACCCATGGAATAAAGGCTACAGGATCATCATTTACTATAAACCCTGAGGGTAAAATATCTGTTAACAATAACCCAAAACAAGATATTGTTGGTATGATTAAAAACGAAGATGGGGACCTAGAGTCTATGGTTGTAACAGATCCAAACCTAACAGATAGGCAATCAAAAATTGCTAAAAATAAATTTAAAAGATTAAAGAAGAAATTAGACAATGGAGAAATTACACAGTCTGAATTTAATAATGAAGTATCTAACATTAAGGGTGTCAATCTATTAAATGACCCTGATATACTTACAGATGTAGCTACAGAAAATTTAATAAACGAAATGTTATCCAAAAAAGATACATCTGTGATAGATATGGCTGAGGTTGATGCTATTATAGAGGAAGAGTCACAAATAGAAGCAGAAAAGGAGGCACAGGAAAACTACAGAAAAGAAGCTGAGAAAAAAGGCAAAGAGATAGAGAAAAAACAAACTAATAAAAAGGGAGATAGATATAAGAATAATAAAGAAGATAGAAAAGATTTAAAGAAAAGAGCAGCTACTCATAAAGCTGCAGGTGGTGCAGCGAATAAAAGAAAGGCAACTGTTCTTAAAATGATTGATAAGATTCTTGGGCCATTAGGTCTAGATGTAATTGTACATAATGATAGTGACAGCATGTACAATGATTTAAGAAAGTCTGGTATGACTAGACAAGAGGCTTATGCTAAAATGAATAGTAAAGGCTTTATATTAATGGGTGATGGAGAGATACATATTAATCTAGATAAGGCATCTGGTAACACTGTTTTTCATGAGGCAGCTCACCCATTTGTACAAATAATAAAGAGGGCAATGCAGGCAGAAAAGGGAAAGGGTCCTATAACTAAATTGTGGAATGATATATCTAAAACATTAGAAACTCAAAAAAGGCCAAATAGAGACACTACCTATATGGAGTTTGGTGTAATGTCTGTAAGAAACGAGGATGGAAGTTATAATACAGATGACGCTGTTGAGGAGGCCTTAGCTGAGTATTTAGGTGATGCTGGTCTTGACCAATTTAAAAACGATCAAACAGCACTGAATAAAGCAAAAGAGTTTGCTAAAAAAATATTAGAGTTCTTTGGAGTTAATGTTAATAAAAATCCATTAAAGATTTCTATAGAGGACATGAGCAATATAGAGGATGTTAAAAACAGATTCCAATCTACCATACCTAAAGGAAAGGAAATAAATATAGATGAAGATTACAGAAGTGAAGACGTTGATGGAAAACCTACTTTTCAAATAGATGAATCAAACCATTCAAATGCTTTAGACGCAGTCAAGCACTCCACCATTAATAGGGGTACCCCAAAACAATGGATGGATAATTTAAAAATGGTTGGTGATGAAAATATAGTTGAGGACTTAAAGTTCTTAGGAATGAATAATTTCCTAGAATCAGCAGAGAGACTATACGCTGATGACTTAATACCAAAAGAGGCCTTAGAGGATTATATAACATTGAACAAAACAAAGGTTGAAGAAATAAGCGATAGTGAAATAAAAATATCTAATCCTTTATATGACCTGGGTAATGTAAGGTACACTAAAAAAATAGATGAGGATGGTAATAGTATAATGTTAGTAGAAGATGTTGTAGCACCTGATAATGAAATGTCATCTAACATAGAGCCAATAGTTAGAAGGCTTGTAAGGTACTCATCTGACTTGGGTTTTGATGGACTAGCGTTTAAGCCAGGTCAAAATTTTGATGGACCAAAACAAACATTCTTTAACGAAACAATACCTGATGTAATTAGAGATGTTACATCAAGTATAGATAAGTCTGCAGGGCCAACAGTTACAAATATAAATGGAGAGGCTCACAATTCTATAGATATAACCAATAAAGTAAAAGCTGCAAGCACTAGAATTAATTTACCATCTTTTCAGGTTGATGAAGGAATAGATCCTGACATGGAGTATGTGCACCAAATGTACAATGGTAAAGTTAGTTTTGCTACAGACTTTATTCAAAAATGGCTTACACCATCAGGACCAGGTGGCTTTGATGCTTACAACAGACAAAGAGAAATGTTGGGTAGAAGAAAAGCAAAGATAGAGGCTGTAAAAGCTGCACAAGAAACATTACAAAAAGCAATAGACAATAATGATACTTTTACATTAGAGCAAGTAAATGATGCACTAACTGATCCAGCTACACTAATTACTTCTCTTAAAAATGAAATATCTATACTACAGTCACAAATAGATAATTTATCCAAAGGTATGACTGATGAACAAGTTAGCTCTTTTAACCCTTTGAGAATAAGACAAAGTAAAATAAATGAAATAAACTCTAGGATAAAGGAATTAAGAGATAACCACAGAGGAAAAACTAAAGTAAAAAACTTAGAATCTGACCCAGAGTTAGCAGACGCTGTTAGAAATGCAAGAGAAATGATTGATGCTTTAAGTCAAAGTTTAATAAATCAAGGTGTTGTTCAAGGGGAGTTGGCAGGAACTGTGCTGGCAAATAAGAGTATATATCTTATGAAGCAATATAGAGCTCATCATGATATGGATTATGTTAAAAAACAAATGAACGCCATTGAAATGGCTAAAGAAGCAGGTGAGGGAGAGTTTTATAATTCTGCGACAACCATTGGTAGGGTAACAACATTTGTTAGAAATCAATTACAAGAAAAGTATGACAGAGAATTAGAGCAATATAATAACAAACAAATAGATACAAAGCCAAAAAAAGTTACAATGAACATGGTTCAACAAGAGGTTTTAGAGGTATTTAGGTCTGGCAATAATAGTACAGTTTATAATAGAGCAGTTCATATAAATAAACCAAGTAATAAAATATTCAAGAAAAGAAAGGATATGCCAGAGGAGATTGTTGAGTTTCTAGGAGAAATAGAGAATCCATCATGGAATTTTGCACACACTGCTGAGCAAATGATAAATAGCGTAGAGCTAACTACATATAGAAATGACGTTGTAAAAACATTAATGGCTGCAGGAAATGGTAAGTTTATAATAGAGGGGATACCTACAACTCCAGATTTACAAAAAAAATTAACTGAAACAATAGAGGTAGATGGAAAAACATACTCTGTAACCAAAGATATATACGCACAAATTGAGGGGGCACAAAGAAATACTAATACAGCCCTTAAATTCTATATGAAGTTTCTTGGTTACACTAAATTAGGTCTTACTGTATATAATCCAGTAACACACGTTAGAAACTTTACAGCTAATGTTGGTTTTGCTGTAATGAATGGTCACATTAATTTCTCTACATTAAAGAATACAACAGATGCTTGGAGTATTGCTACTAATATATTCAGAAAATCTAGTAATGCTAAACAAAGTGCCTTATGGGAGAGTATGATAGAGGAGGGAATGATAGATGAGACTGTTGGACTAGAAGAAATAAAAGACTTATTAAGATCAGATGGAAGTGAAAGAAGTTTCTTTGAGTCAATAAATAAAACTGCAAACAAAAGTGTGCTTGGAAAAATACAAAGGGGTGTTGAGGGTGCATATAGATTTGAGGATGTAGTATGGAAGGTTACTGGTTTCTTGCAAGAAATGCAGACAGCAGAAAAAGCAGGCATGAGCAGGCAAGAGGCAATAAAAAGAGCAGGATACGTTATAAGAAATACTTACCCAAATTATTCAGCAGTTCCACTTTTAGCTAAAAAACTTAGAGTAAATCCACTTGTTGGTTCGTTTGTCTCCTTCCCTGCTGAGGTGATAAGAACAAGTATGATGACTATAAAGATAGCTAAAGGAGAGTTAGCATCTGGTAATCCAGTTCTTGTAAAAAGAGGGGCAGCTAGAATGACAGGAACAATAATTAATTTAGTTGCTATGCCAACTCTTACAAAATTAGCTGTCTCTGGTATAATGTCCCTAGTGGGATTTGATGACGAAGAAAACTATTCTTTAGATAAAAAAATAGCTGAAGCCTTAAAATTTATTGGAGCACCATGGAACGAGTTTGGAACCCTAGTACCAATATCAAACCCTGAGGGTGGAGTATGGTACTCATGGAATATACATGACAACCTATCTCATGGGTTTTTATACGATATAGCAAATTCAATATTTAATCCACCTGAGGACGACCCAACAAAAGATAGAAACTTTATTATGGGCTTATTTGGTGGTAGCCCAGTTTTATCAGCCCTTTTTGACCCATTCCTTGGAACTGATGTTTTAGCAGGAGCAGTAGAAGAGGCAATTACTGGAGTAGATTCTAATGGTCAAAGAATATATCCAGAAAATACTAGTGATTACAATAAAATATATTCTATGTTTGGGCATATACTTTATGAGGTAAGGCCTGGTGTTGCTAAAACAATAGAAAGATTTTTTGATCCTGACGCTAGTTTAAAACATGAGGTAATAGGTACGTTTGCTGGTATTAGATTTGGTGAAACCAATGTGGGGCAAGCTGCTTATTATAGAACTCAAGATGTAATGAACAATATAAGGGGATTAGACCCAAAATATGAGGGAGACCCTGAATTAATAAAAAAGGAGCTTATAAGAAACTTAAAATATTTAGAGAAACTATATTATCTTTCAAAAGTATTAGGACTAGAAGAACAGGAGATTAATATATTTGCTGAACCACCTAGAAAAACAACCCCTGTTGAAGATGACCCTAATACACCTTTAGATGAAACAATGTTAGAATTTGAGGCTAGCAGAACAACTATGGAGAACGCTAGGTTGTCTCAGGCAATTATAGATATACTAGAAAGAAGGGATAAATCAGTTCCTATAGAACAATTAGATTGGGACATTTGGCTTAAAAAAGTATTATCTGAAAGTCAATTACAAGAATATAATGAATTATTAGAAAAATGAAATTAGAAGTTTTAAGAATATCAAGTGAACAAGACTCTACTAGTGGCATGCTATTTGAGGTGAATGACACTGCAAATAATCCACATGGAGAAGGTTTTAGGTGTAAAAGAAAATTTTTATGTTATACATTAGAAGATGAAAAAAGAGACGAAAAAGTTATGGGTGAGACTCGCATACCAGAAGGTACCTACGAGATCAAGTTACGAACAGTGGGTGGTTTCCACCAAAAATACACTAAGAGATTTGGCAGTATGCACAGGGGTATGCTCCATATTACTAGCGTTCCTGGGTTTGATTATATTCTCATTCATTGTGGAAATACTGATGAACACACTGCAGGGTGCTTACTCGTTGGTGACAGCCAAGAGAACAACCAGCTAATAAAGAATGGCTTTATAGGTAAATCAACCCAAGCGTACAAGCGTATATACGAAATGATAGTAAAAAACCTGATTATTAACAAGAAAGTGTTAATAACTTACAGGGATATTGCATAAGTATAACAATTTTTCACTATATTTAATTGTGTGTTTTCAAAAACAATCATAATTGAAGTTTTTAACTGGTAAATTGGGGGCAAGGATTGTCCCCAGTTTTCTTTACAAATCATGAGAGATTACAAAAAAGAATATAAAAAGTTTCAAAGCTCAGATAAATCTAAGAAAGATCGAGCAGCTAGAAATAGGTCCAGAAGAAAACTAGAGAAAGCAGGCAGAGTATCAAAAGGAGATGGGATGGATGTTCACCACCCAAATGGTCCAAGAAAAAAATTTGTAAAAGTAATAAGGAAATCTACCAATAGAGGTATGGAAAACGAAGGTGGAAGGAAGAAGATTCCTAAGAAACCTAGATGAGCCTAACTAACGCCAAGAAGAAAAAGAAAAAACAGTTAGGAATGGATCCTGGAACTGCATCTCATAGGTTAAAAAAATCAGTATTATTTGACTTCGCAAAAAAACTAGACTTAAATTGGTGTTACCAATGTGGTGCAGAGATTAATAATATAGATTTATTTACTCTAGAGCATAAAATTCCATGGCTAGATTCTGAAGATCCTGTTGATTTATTTTTTAACTTAGATAATATAGCGTTCTCACACTCCAAATGTAACTACGCAGCTTCAAGGGGTAGGCCAGGTAAACCTTGTCCATCCCTGACAGCCTATAGAAATGGATGTAGATGTGATGGGTGTAAGAAAAAGAAAGCTGATTACAATAAAGAAAAAAGGAAATTTAAAGAAAAATCAAATGAAAAAAAGTTGTAAGGGACTCCCTGGATGTAGAGAGAATAGTCCTAATATTCTGACTAAGGCAAAAAATCTAGTTAAGGACACAGCAAAACATATAGTCAATGGAGCAGAAAACCTAAATGACAAAGAGTACCTTGTTAGAATAAACACATGCAAGGCCTGTGATTTATTTAACAAAGAAAAAAGTGTTTGTGAATCCTGTGGTTGCTATATGATAGTTAAGGCTAGGTGGAGAACATCAACTTGTCCAAAAAATAAATGGACCTTATGAGGCTATAAAAACTCCTTTAGTTAGGTCAACGTATCCTTCTCCATGCTTTTCTTTTAATTTGTCTGCTATCTTTCTTTCTTTTGTCATGTTACCCTTGTACTTAGCAGTCATATCTGACTCTGTTTTTTCTATTTCTTTTAGTCTATTTTCTAAACTAATCTTTTCTAACCTTAATTTACCAAAGTTAAAGGCCATTGTGTTTACCTCGCCTCTAATTTCAGATACTTCTTTAATTATATTGTCTTCAATTTTAATTTCTTTTGTCATTTTATTTATTTTTATTATTATTATTTTTAATCTTCTCGAGGCCACGAGATCCAAAATATGCACCAATCGTAGTTATCAGACAAATTTCAAGCAAACTTTTCCATTTATCATCCACATGAAAGTCTATTGTTCCTGAATCAATGAACACAAGAAGTATTGTTGCAATTAATAAAGTTAACAGGACTATAGGTCTTATACTCCTTGTAAGCCAGTTACCATGTTGTAAGTCAGCCTGCCACCTTGCAGTAATGTTTTTTTCCATTTCAACCTCATGTGCCTGAACGATCTCTTTTAACTTTCTCTTAGCCTCCATCTTCTCCTCTTTAGAGGTAGTTAAGTTGTCTAAGACACCACCAACTGATTCAACCAGTTTACCTGCACCACCACCAAATATTTTATCTAATACTCCCATTTTTTTCTTTAATCATTTTAATAGTTTGTAAAACCTGTTTTTTACTACCAGGCATGTAAAGTTCGTAATTTAGGTTGTTTTTAACAAGATATTGTTTAAAAAGTTTCCATTTTAAATTAAACACATCAGACTTTAAACCCTTCACCTCTATAATCCAACCATCTTTTAAGTTAGTAAAATCAGGTATATATGTGACTGAACGAATAGACTTAAAGGCTTGGTCATAAATTAACTTACCTTTTTTCTTCCTTTTTTCTATAGAAACTCCTTCGTAGGTAAACTTATCCATTAGTAAAAACTTTTCTTTTTCGTAATTAAATTTTATACCTGCCCTCCTGAGTTCAATAGAAGTAAAAGCCTCTAGCCTTGATCTATAGTTAATACCATCAACACTAGTGGCCTTTACATTCTTTATCCTACCTCTCTTTTTCATTATGACCTACTTTACTTTTTTTATATTTTTAAATTCAGTTGATCTTTCGTAATAACCAGTTGAACTATTAAAATTATAAAACCAAACTAGGTGACCATCTTTATACTCCATTCTTTCATCAGGGTATACAGAATAAACTTCCCACCCATCCATGTTTTTTACATACATAGCTGGAAACATTTCTCCAATATCACCCTCTTCTATATATAATCTAAATCCATGGTCATTAAATTCTATAAAGAATGGTTCTTCATCCATGAGTTCTCCATCATTCTCATAACCTTGGTCATCCCATTTGAATACCCAAGTTTCATTAGAGGTATATACTCCTGAGTCGATCTGTGCAAAGCCTTGAAACGACAAGGCTAATAGCATTAAAAAAATTGTGTTTTTCATATTAAATTAAATTTAGTTAAACATAATCTGGTGCATTTAATCACCATTGTACATCCACTAGGACTTGAACCTAGAACCTACAACTTAGAAGGTTGTTGCTCTATCCAGTTGAGCTATGGATGTATTTAATAAACGTCATTACTCATTCCTGCCTCCTTTCTCCAAATGATGTCTGTTATTATTATCTCTACTTTTGTAGAGGATTTTACCTCTTTACCTATACAACCCTTTAGGTAACTATTACCATCTAATTCCTCTACAGTGTCTCCAATACTACAAGTAGTAAATGTTCCTTTTTTAAATTCTTTCGTTGGTGTTTCAACTCCTCTTACCATCCTTATGTTCCTCCACTTGTAACCAACCTCTAAGTGCCATATCTGTTTTTTCATTTTGTAAAAATTTCAACATTATCAACATTACACTTTTTATTTTTACAAGAATAAGATCCTACAATTCCTGCTCCCTCTATACCATAATCCTCATAGTCAAATTCAGAGTTCCATAATAACTCCTCTTTACAGAATGGGCAAATTATTCCTTTTTCTTCTTTATTTTTCCTATGTGACATAAATCTATTGTTTTAACTTTAGTTATTAAATCCTCAGCACCTGGCCTTGATCCTAATTCGTATACACCCCACCCTATCTTTTTGTCTATACATTTTTTGTGTATAAAGTCTTGTAAATCTTCTTTTTTAACCTCTATCCAATAATCTTTTGTTTCAAAAGCAAATCCATCTGCGTCACCATAGAGCCATCCCTTTTTCCCTTGAACATTCCTAAACTCTACAAAGTGTATATTCTCATCACTTTTCTTTATGGCCTTTACATCTATTTTTTTACCACCTATTTTTACATCCCAGTGTTCCTGTATATCTTCTTTTTCTGTTGGCCACTCTACAATATTCTCGTTATAAATACTTGCGTACTTTTTTTCTGCTCTTTTTCCCCTTGCCATGTCTATGGCTTTTTTTTCTTTAGTTTTGTATTTCATGGAACTTAGTTAATTCTCTTTGAAACCTTAATCCTAGTACCCCTGTACCAACATTTCTACCTTTAGCAAATATAATTTCAGCTAAACCCTCTGTGCTTTGACCATCTCCATCCTCTTTTATACCATAGTATTCAGGTCTATAAACAAGAACAACCATATCTGCAGCCTGCTCTATTTCTCCTGACTCTCTTAGGTCTGCTATAGTTGGCCTACTCTCTGATCTTTGTCCTACACCCCTGTTAAGTTGGGACAACGCAATGATAGTTACATTAAGTTCTTTTGCTATATTCTTTAGTGAACGTGCAACTTCTGAAACCTCCTGCTCCCTACTTCTTCCTCTTTTGTCGTTAGTAACTAGTTGTAGATAATCTACCATAAACAACTTAACCTTCTTTGTTATTACATATTGTCTAATTCTATTTATTAAATACTTCAAAGAAGATGATGAACACTCATCTACATAAAGTGGAGTCTCCTCTATCCTTCCCACACTCTCATGTATTTTACTCATCTCACTTTGATCTAACGTACCCTTTAGTATCCACTTATTATCTATACCAGTATCAGATGATATTAACCTGCTAAGAAGCTGTTTAGAACTCATTTCATAAGAAAATAAACAGGTGGGGCTTCCTCCTATAAAGGCAGAATTAAAGGCGAAAGCCAAGGCTAGTGATGTCTTCCCCATGGAGCTAGCACCACCAATAATAACCAAGTCTGTTTCTTGCCAACCACCTGTGAATTTATCTATAGAGTTAAATCCTGTTGTAATACCATTCAATCCTTCGTTATTCATTTTATACTCAATGTCTTTTAATAATCCACCAAGTTGTTCTTTTACGTTAACTATTTCATCTTTAGATACATTACCTATCTTTCCAACCTGTTCCTCTACATACTCTAGTATCTCAAATAGATCATCATCCCTACTTAGCATGTCTGCTATCTGATTATTAAGACTTAATAGTTGTTCTTTTTTCTTTTTTTGATTCAAGACAAGTATACAGGTAAGTGCCTGAGTCTCTAAATACGCATCCTCACTAATCATTCTCGCTACATCAGAAGTTAAATCTTCTCCACTTTTAGATATTTTTTCTGAAAGAGTGACTAGATCAACTTTATTTCCATCCTCTAACTCTTTGGATAAATAAGTATATATTCTCTTGTTTTTAGGGTCTTTAAATATATCAGGGCTTAGTAAACTATGGTTATTATAGTAATCCTGAGGGTTTATAATTAATTTCCCTATTAATGTTCTCTCTATTTGTTTATTATCTACTGACATCTGTGTATTTTGGTTTTGTATAAGTTGCCTTTAACTGTTCTGCCTTTCCTATTACCTCATTTCTCCATGCCTTTTGGTATATCCAAGTGGATGGATTTTTTCTGTATTGTTTATCTGGCGTTGATTTAACATAAGAGTTAACCATTTTTAAGGCCTCTTTCATGTCTACCATAGATAATTTTTTCCACTTCTTAAAGGCATCATCTTTATTTATTTTCTTATCATACTTAATCCAGAAGTCCTCAAACATATCTTTTTTTTCTGATAATATTTTTTCACTAGGTTTTAATACAATAGTCTCATTTGTTGCGTCTCTAAATGAGTTCGCTATATTTTTAAATACACCCATAGCAAAGCTCTCTGTTGGGTATATTTCTTTATGCTCCCTTGATGATACATAAAATACTATCACTCTACCATCTAAATAGTATTGATCTATCTTTGAGCTCTCTATAAAAGAGTCTTTGTTTACTTTTATAAGCATAGTTTTGTATTAAAAAAAGGGGGCTCACACGTGTTTGAAATTATGAGAAAACTGCACGTACCTATGAGAAAATAATATCTACTTACAAGGAGCACCCCCTTAATTGTTAATTTAATTAAAATGGTAAGTTTTCCTCAGCCTTTTCTTTTTTAGGCTCAGGTTTGTAATCATTGATTTTGACATGATGAGTTTTACCATACTCATTTGCCCCATCTCTATTCCTAGCGACTGTAATATTTACATACTTATTACCCTCGTATTCGTAGACATGATCTCTGATTTTGTCTAGGTGGATGGTTGCATTGACGATAGCTCCTCCATCATCAAATTTTACTTCTTTACCATTACCACAATAAATTGTCTCTTTTTTTTCTGACATTTTTTAAAAATTTTAGTTAATATTTATCTGAATAAATTCGAAAAAGCCCACACTTCATCTACACTTAACAGCTCTGAGATTAACCTAATCTCTTGTGCTGTAAAGGTATCTGGAGAATGAATCTTCTTTGAAATCGTTGGGCGAGAAACAGACATGTGGTCTGACAACTCTTGTTGTGTAATCTTTCTCGCTTTTAGTTCTTGTTTTAAGCCCATATTTTAAATTTAAAGTATTGTTTCTATATAATAATCTGTTATCTCTTTATCTTGCTTTATAAAATAATCATTGTAAACATTTAGAAGTCCTTTGTATTTATCTCTACCACTATTTAAAAATTCATCACCACACATATAAACCCCTATATCAAATGGCTCTGTTTTTTCTATTACTATAAACCAAAACTCATCTGCCTCAAAGCCATCTAAATAAAAAGCAGACTGTCTATCGTATCCATACTTATTACAAGAACCTCTAAAGGGATACTCTTTATGATCTTGTGTTGTTTTAATGTCAACAATTATTTTTCTACCATTATCATTCTTAATATAATCTGCCTTACCCTTACAAAACACACCTGTATCGCTATCTTGCCAACAGTTAACAACCTCTGCTTCACCACCAGTTAATAGTTCTGCTACTCTGGGTATGGATCGTAGCTTATTTCTCATTATAGTTACATTTCTCATCTCTCCCTTTGTTATTATTGTTTTACCCTCATTCTCTTGTTTAAATTCTTCCCATGCCTTGCCTCTTTTTGTTGCTCCCTCATAAGCAATTACATCTTCTTTAAACTTCTCTCTTTCAAGCACATTCATATGAAAAGCCCTACCAAATAACAGTGCATTTGTATCATCTTGTCCATATAACCTATAATACTCTAACTTAGCAGGAGAATGGGACAACTTACCAAGTTGTGAGCTTGTTATAAAGTTCTTATCTCCATAGTATTTACTGTCGTTTTTAAATAATTCTATGTGTTTTTTAAAGTCCATAAGCTATGATTGTTTTTGTATTTCTGCCTCTAATAATTTTCTTTGGCTCTCTGTTAGTGAATAACTATTCATTCTTTGAGAGACAAGTAACGCTTGTCCATCTCTGATGTGTTCCATCATAGCATTAAACTGCTTTGTATTTAATTTTTTTTTATCTGTTGGTTTATTTTTAAGTTTAGGTACACCAGAAGATCCTTGTGTTTGTATTGCATTATTTACCTCATCAGCAGAGGCAACAGATGAATCTATACCTATACCAAAGTTTCCTAAAGCTCTACCCCAAGCAGATGTTTCACAAACCTCAACATGAGATGTTTTGTTTATAAAACTTGATCCTTTTGTTTCATGTGCATGTCCTGTTGCTATTGCTATTCCATGCTCATTTAATATAGTAGCTTTCATAACACAGTGTTCTTCTGTGCATTGTAACACTTCTGTAACTAGTGAAAAGTTTGGGTAATTTACTCTGAAATATTTTAGTCTTTCATTGACTTCAACATATTCCTTTCCTTTAATATTGATTGTTTTTAGTTTAGTCATAATAAATTAAATTAAATTATATTTACAAATATATACAAGATTCTTTACATTAACGATAATCAAGACAATATTTTTTACTTAAAGTTATTAACTTTTGTTG
>Ga0181420_1000027_pt1 | contig 45140 bp, 58 predicted proteins | sample 43SPOviralmetaG_FD_130145 | JGI IMG/M metagenome (GOLD analysis project Ga0181420, IMG submission 130145) | Marine viral communities from the oligotrophic San Pedro Time Series (SPOT) site, San Pedro Channel, CA, USA - 43 SPOT_SRF_2013-05-22 | ecosystem: Environmental > Aquatic > Marine > Strait... | reverse complement strand
TTCGAGGAATACACCGCCTTTGGATGCCACCCTGATTTCGAAAGGAAGAATGCAAAGCACGACTGGGGAACAGAACATCTTTTCAAGACAGAATACGAGATGTTGGAAGCCTTCGCTGGATGGCTATTTGCTATGGATTTCGATTTGGTTACAGGGTGGAATAGTGCTGGTTATGACTTAAGTGTCCTATATCACCGCATGGAGTCTCTAAAAGTGCCTCATCCGTACAACTATATGGCCGGAAAGACCGAGAATGGCACTTTCCCAAGGCAAGTGTTTGGTGGAGGCGCTATGAGCCCTTACGGCATTATGGATGCTCCCTGGTTTAAGGGTGGTAAGGAATATCGCTGGCAACAACAACCTATCCGTGGTATTGACACCATTGATTTGATGGTTGCATTCCGCAGGATATACAAGGACTCAACAAACAACGAACTACCTTCCAACAGGCTCAATATGGTGGCAACTAAGTTATTTGGAAGAGGTAAGAACCCGTCTCCTGACTTCTATTCTAAAGACTATAACAAAGACTGGGATGAATTCCTTCAATACAACATAAGAGATGTTGAATTGCTTGTTGAGATTGATGAGGCATACAATGTGATTAATTCATACAAGGTTCTCCAATCTCTGGTTGGGTGCCAACTCAAATCAACATTCTATGCTACTTACTTAGCACGGGTGATGTTCACTAAGGAGGCATATTGGCAACAAATAACTCCACGCTATGAGAGTGATGAAGCAGACAAAGAAGATGATGACCTAAAGGGAGCAATCGTGCTAAACCCAATGCCTGAGCCCGATGAAAGGGCTGAAGACGATGATGATGTCTATACCGGGTCTATCGGGGTACATGATTGGACTGTCATTCTGGATTTCGCAGGACTATACCCTTCAATCGCTTGTGCCTATAATGTATGTCACTCAACAATCGTGAGACCTGGAATGCCTCATCTTGAAGATGACATGATAGGCCACAAAGGAGTTAGGTTCCGAAAGAACCCTATTGGCGTATTACCAAAAATGGTTCTTCAATTAGACGAACAGCGCGATGAATACAAGGCTAAATTGAAAGAGGCAGAAATGAAGGGGGACAAGAAGGAAGCCCTCAAGTGGAACACCATGCAATTAGGTGTGAAGCGACTGCGTGCCAGTTTCTATGGTATTTTGGCGTTTGACAAGTTTAGTTGGCATAATAGAGATATGGCGGCTACTATTACAATGGGTGGTCGAAATGCACTGCTTTCGATTAAGGACTTGACCGAGGAAATGGGATTCAAGGTTGTATTCGGTCACACAGATTCAATCTTTGTCACCATGCCAAGTGAATGGACCAAGGAACAGGTATTGGGGGAATCAAAACTATTGGCAAAGAAGTTAACAACACATGTCCAGGCAGAAGTTAGGTCTGACAAAGTAGTAGTTGAATTAGAAGCCATCATGGACCGCTTCTTTATTGCCAAAAAGAACCGATATGCTGGGCGTAAGGTCTGGGATGATAAGAAAGGATTCAAAGTCATGGACTATGACATAGATGAAGACCCATGGGCGAGAATCAAAATGAGTGGCATGGAGGCAAAACATACTAACACTGCTGATGTTGGCAAGGGCATTCAAATTGAATCCCTGAAGGCTATCTTTGATAGGACTCCTGACAACCGTATTCGCAGGAAGGCTCGAAATCTGGTCAGCGACATTGTTGCTGGTAAGATAGACAAGAAGTTACTAATTGCCAATGCTAAGGTCGGGAAACACCTCCCACACCACTTAGATTGGCACGGTGAGGAAATTGAATGCGACTGTGGCTCTTGCCCTGTCCCTAAGACGGGTGACGAGTCCCAAGACGAGGATGCTTGCTATGTTGACAACTTCTGGGTATCTAAGATGAGCAAGTGGTATAATACTAACATATGCTCTAATGATAGTGACTTAATCCAAAAAGGTGATTCTATATCGTGGACACTTGCTATTGATGGACCCACAGGCATTCCAGCCGGAGGCTATGTCGCATTCAGAGACCTCGATGAAATAAGCGAATACACTCTTGACTACAAGGCATTGGCTGAGAAGCATGTCAAGAAGAAGATGGAAAACATTTACTCGGCTATGGGATGGGACATAAGAGAGTTAGACCCTGAATTCAAGAAAATGAACTTATCTAACTTCAATCAATTAGATACTTGGGAGATGCACCGCCCAACGACGCTGTTAGATTCTCAGCCTCGCCGATAGCGACTACCAATGTTAAGACTCTTACCAGCCGCTATACTTTCAACAGCCCCCTTAAGGGGGTCGTTATTGCCCATCACAGCCCCAGGTATCAAAGAGTAGTAAGGGTCTTCACCACCCATGGCCCCTATTATGCTTGGATTGTATTTCACCATCAACCCCGATTTACCTAAACCAATCATTGTACCAAGGGAACACATGTAATCGACAACCGTGCGGGTATATCTTGAATCATAGTCTCCAATTTTTCCAGAACTACCTGGCTCTCCATTCATTTGTTTGTCTATCATGTCAAACATGTGCTGTGCTGCTGCTTCCAAGCCAAATATATGGAATACTAAATGTGTATCAGTGAAGTCAGTCAAACCGAAGTCAATATATTTCCCAAGATATGCTGTCAGGTCAGACCACATCTTACCGAGAGGATTTTTCAATGAATAGTCATCCCCCTTTACTGGGCCGTTTAGTTGAATACAAACTCTATCTCTTCCGTGTCTATCCTTTCGCTCTGACACCACGGCAACGCTGACATCCCTGATACCAGAAATAGGAATTGTGCCTAATTCTTCTTTGGTAAGAAGTAAATCTCTTAAATTGTAACACTGGACCTCAGCAGTCAATGCTTGTTTGTCGATTGATAGTAACTTTCCTTTAAGCGAATGCTTTATTGATTTCTCGACGAAGTTCTCAAAATCAATGTTCAATTCCTCGCTATACTTTTGGTTGAAAGATATTATCAACTTCATGTCGTTAGTATCGTATTCAACCTTCTCGACTATATCTCCTAATACGATAGCGGTGCAGAAGTTAGCAATCTTTGCAGCATTATCCTTATCTTCATACTGTTCTCTGAGATACAAGTATGTCCTCGGTTGCTGCTGCTCCTTCTTCACCAATTCCAAATATTGCCTCAAACGAGTAACTGTTGGAGTGCTTCCTTTACCTCCCCCATGGAATGCCCTCAATCCAGCCTGTGTCGCTGGCTCACCGAAGTTTGATGCTGCGATAGAGCCTATCATTTCGCCGCTCGGCGCCTTAGCATCTTCTATGTATGCTCTCAACCTTCGAGTAAGCATTTTTTTGTCATTAGTTACAATACTACGACCTGCTGTAATGGCCTTTGTCATCAAGGACACATCGCTGTAAGAGATTTTGGCCAATTTATCAAATAAGTCACCTGGTGGAGTTTCCGGGTTCGGGCATTTTGAGCAAGAGTCATAGAGTGTCTTGTTATGCTCACATCGGAAGTCCATTAGTATTGGTTGAAGAGATAACCTTAAACCATCATCACTATTATCAGGTCCACGCGCTGTGTAAGGGCGGAACCCGTCATTCCCAGTTTGAAACGAAACCACTTGATTGGTCCTAAGATTAACCACATGGCCGTTTTCATCAACCATCAAATTCTCAAGAGCCCTCTTAAGTTTATGCTCAAGATAGCCTGACTCTTGTATTGCCCCTTGCGATGATGCTATGGTTGAACGAATACCTGCAATAGAGCCGAAGTAGTAATCCTTCGGGTCCATGCCTTCTGCATATGCAGTTGGCACGAACCCGCGTGCCCCGCCAGAAATATCTGTTTCATGGATAACCAGAACTCTCTTTTCTATCTTTTCTTCTTCAGACATTAGAGCCCAGTCCTCGTCTGGAATCTCAGAGGGCTTCATGAACACATGTCCACCCTTGGTATGTGGGAACACACGGTCATGATTAATACCACTAATAATTCTCTTACCAGTGCCTACTAATCGAGTCATACCATAAGCACCGAGCATCTGCTGAATGTTTGCAGAACTACCCCTTCCTCCTGAATTTACTCCTATACTCATCCCACCATCAGATTTCAAATGGGCTTCTGCAATCTTCTTAGCCTTCTTTTCAAACTCTGCTGCGACTTCCCCAACGATGTCTTCCTTGGCAAGGACTGGGTCTCGTATGAATAGTTTAAGGTCGAGCCCCTCAATATCGTCTATCCTCTTTTCGTGGAATGCCCTTTCGATGTCTTCTATCGCTATGTCTGCTTCTTGGTGTAATTCAAGAATCTTGTCGAGAATCGGATTGTGGTGAATATAACTATCCCCAATGAAAGGATTCTCCCTAAGTAATGTTTCAAACTGTCCTTTGGTAATAATTTCTCCTGTTTCAAGGTGCTTATACACCCCGCGCTCATTGAACGATATATCTGAAATACCCATGGTAAAGCCCATCTCAACATGTGCAGCAAAGACGAGTCGCGATAGAATGTTAGTAGTCTCCATTATTTGTCGATTACCCTCTTCCCAACCAAAGCGATAGACATAGGCTGCTCCAAGCATACCGGCTTTAGTCCCAAAGGCATTCTCATCAAGCACTCCCTCGATAATCTGACCGTCTTCAATCCTTACATTGTCACCAGCCTTATCTTTGAACTCTGCATGTATTCCGTCTGGGATGAACATAGACATTATGTCAATCCCTCGGTAGCATTCCTGTCCTTTGTAAGTAATAGGTTTTGGTAACTTAGTCATGTAAGTAAGACCTTGTTCACTTCGAGAAAATGCTGCCGATAGAAGATTCATAGCCTTACTCTTGGAAAACAATGGTTGGCCCCCATCATCGAAACCAACCCCTTGATTATTTACTTCCCATGTGTAAGTCTTACCATCGTTGTCTGTGCTCTCTTTAGTTTCAATTCCCGGTGGTGTTCCTGCTTTGTCCTTATTTCTAAATGACAACAAGTAACTACCACTTATTTCATCTTGGTCGAAAGTTAAGAACATACGCCCGTAGCGGGAATGTAGCATGTGTTGACCGGGACTCATTTCTTGTAGTTCAAGTATCGCCTCCTTGCTTTGAGGAACGAAGACACGCATGGCATCCCCGTCGAAGTCAGCATTAAAGCCGATACAAACGCTTGGATTGAGTGAAAGTGAAGTTTGATTCATTGGCACTGCCCTGAAACCTAACATGTTGTGACGGTGTAAAGCCGGTGCCCTTGTGAATGCTACCCAATCTCCTTGTATCAAGTTTCTATGAACTATTTGACCGACTTTCAAGAATTCGGCTCTCTCCTTTCTTTTTTCCTGGTTCTTGAACATGATATCGCGCATAGTACCGTCGTTGTTTGGTATCTGCATATTCAACTCCAGATTTATCTCTCTTCCTTCTGATGTGATAGCAGAAGCACCGGGGTATCGGGAAAAATCAATTTGATATCCCTTCCTACCTTTCATGGTGTTTTTTTGAATACCATTCCTAACACACTCTCTTAAGAACTCTATATTCTCTTCAGTGACTTCAGTGGCTACTGTTAATTCAGTGCATGCCGATAGAGGGATTCCGATTTCATCAACTTGAAGACCGGGGTCTGGGGTGATGGTGGAATATGCTACATGCTCACTAACCTTACCCTGTGTTTGCCTCCTTATGACATTCTTAGCCCTACCAACTCCCTTCAAGCGGTCCCAGACACCGCGTAAGTTGTGGGTTTGTAGTCCTGTTTTTGTGAAACTCGTTCGCATACCACCGCTACCAATACTTGCATTCTGCCCAGTCATAGTTTGGCTGACGGATTTGAATAAGGATGTAGTAAGGAATTCTTTTGATACTCCTGTTTTCTCTCTCAGGCGATTGTTGACCTCGACTACATTACGATAGAGTTCTGTTAGGTCATTGGGAATTAGTTTGCCAGATGATGGGTTTTCATCTGGAGGGCGATTTGTGTTTGGCTGGACTGGGAGGTAACGCAGGAACATATGTTCTGGCTCAGAACCTTCCGCAAAGCCAAGCGCTCTAACATCTTTTTTGGGTATGTCTTCTAACCAACTAACAACTTGTAAATATGTCAAGAAGGCATCCGGGTCTGCGTCGGGGTCTTTAGGTACGAATTTGAAAGCACCCCTGCCACTATATGAGAACTCGTATTGAGAACTTGGCTTCTCGCAATGCGGACAGGATAAAACTTTAGGAATACTGTCGCTACTCTTGATGTTGTGTTGCATTTTGAACAACTTCGTCTTCTCCTGCAATATCATATCGAACCCACCAACATTGACCAGATTTACAGATTTGACTGCTTCCGTTTTTGCTTCTAACTTTTTCAAATTACTATCATTAATCAATATCCTATAACAATGCTCACAGGTTGAGTTTATGATGTGCATTAAGGGAGACATTGGGAGTGGAGATTTGTTTCCCCCAAGGAACATATAGTTAGGGACTGGTACTTCAAGATGAATATAGCCAAAGTGGCCTGGGCAGTTCTTTTTAGAATCTTTGAGGTTAGCGGAATTGCCACATGTACCACATAGTTCATCAGAACCCTTCCCATAGGAACCAAGTCGCAAATCTGCTGGACCATTGGTCCTAACGGTCCCATCTTCGTTGTAAATTACATCTTCGGCTATCCTCCGGGGGCCCCATTCCGGGTCATTAGCCATCTCCAAAATATCATTTGGTGACAAGATACCTGTCTTAACAGCCGACCACTCTTTGGTCTTCTCAAAGAAGTTATCCGAGGTTTTCACTATTCTTAATGTCCCTTTGAATGGCTTAATGATATAGCCTTCTTCACTTTCAGAAATATACTCAAGTTCAGGAGAGTATGAATAGTCTTCGGGTACTTCCCTTCCCGTCTTCTCAATGTATGTCTGAGGTGTCTGGTTCTCTATTTTAACTAATACCATATGTCCTGATAAAGCACGCAAACCAGCCCCCTCATCGGAGTAAAACAAATCTAAGGCTACATATCTTTTCAATGGGACAAATCGCTCGGCAGGGAAATCGAATTCGACTTCTCCTTTTATCCCATCTATATCAGCGACGACCTCGTAAGGTAAGAACCAAAAAAATGATTCGACAACAGACTGGACCGGCTCAACTATGACCATTTTAACCCCTCGCAGCGTTATACGCAAGGAAGTCTGCTAATTCATTGTAATGGACACCGATATGCGCCTTAACCCACTGATACCGGATGACCACTCCAAGTTCCTCCTCAAGTTCCTGGATGCGCTCCACCACTTCAAGGATGTGGTCTTTCTCAGTATTCCAAGTCCCTGAAAGGACATTAACTGCCATTTTCGAGTCTGAGATTACTTCGATATCGAGAGCCTCGTCGATTTGAAACCTCTCTTTTATCTCTTCAAGGCCAATTTCTATTGCTTTGAACTCAGCGAAGTTGTTAGTCTGGATGCCAATGTATTCTCCTAAGAGAAACTGTATTTTGTTACTATCAGCCTCAACACAAACCATACCGGAGCCACAAGGCCCGTCTGAGTGTGTGTGGTGGTCTTTGAAGCAACTACCATCTGTCCACAGTTCGTACTTCATCATTACCACCGTGGAACAACCTGACGATAGTATGTGCTACCGTCAGAGCGAGTAATTCTAATTACATCACCAACCACGATTTCCAGAGTCTTGATGCCGGGGTCAGTAACCCATATCATCGGTAAGTCCTCTTTGACTATACCCTCTTCCATAAGCATGTTATCCACTTCTGACTTACTCATTACTTCATGAGTACACTCCAGATAATGAGTCCATGCCATTAGTTACCCCATCCTACATTTGCTCAAAGGCTTTCCTGTATAATCGTAAATGGTGGGAAGACCGAACCATAAAGAAAGCCCCCAGCGCAATCCAAAGAAGTAATGAAGTCGACGGCCCATCAAGAATCCACGACAAAACCACATAAATAGCACACATTATCGAGACTATAAGGCTAATAATCCAAGCCGCTTTCGAATCGCTGGTGTCTTCTGCGCTACTATGCATCCACCACGGTGAAGGTGTCTCAGTCATCGAGTCCTTCGAGCATGCTTGAGATGTCATCGTCGTCGTCCTCCTCATCATCATCGGATTCACTGTCATCGTCTTCATCCCAATCATCTTCATCCCAATCCCAATCTTCTTCTTCTTCTTCCTCTCCTTCAACAGGCTGAGGTTTAGTTGGAGATTCTTCGGCTTCTTCTTCGTCGAGTGAATCCCACTCGACATCATCGAGTTCATCATCCCACTCACTGGCGGCATTTTTTGGTAATTTGATAGATGGTCTCTTAGACTTTTTTGGTGCTGGGTTATCGCTGGCCTCAGTTTCCCCACCACTACCGCTGCCATCGTCGACTTCCAGCCCTGTTAGGGACAGGTGTTGGTTCTTCTTCAACTCAAGTGAGCCTAAAAACTTCTCAAGTTTGTTCTCTGCTGATTCTTCATTCATTCCCTGCACTTCAAGTGTTAGGTAGTAGGTATAGGTGTCCATTAGTGTTCCCCTATACGAGCCGAAGTTCGGAGTGAACATAAACCAAGCGGCTGGACTACCTACTACCAATACACCCGAAATGGTTATACCATATTGCTCAGTGGGAGTGTCAATGAGCGCTAACGACGCTATGAGCACCATCAAATTGCGTAAATACGACCTCGACCGAATCAAGCAAATAAGAATGCCCCGTGAAGCAAACTGGGAAGTCTTAAAGCGATTGCTTGATGAATACCAAGCGGAGAGGATTTAATTGGCAAGATATAACCGTGTAGTTTCTAACATTGAAAAATGCTTTAGAGTCTATCGAGAAGGAGATGAGTTAGATGAACTGTCTTTCCACACCATCAAAGAGTGGCTGAATAGCAATACTAAAGACGGTATTACTTCGGCTGGCCTTGCTAATCTATTGCGCCGCAGAAGCCAATTCAAGCGGTTGAGAACTGAGCGAAAGGTCGGTACAAACATTACTACTTCATTCTGGGCTATGAAAAGCAACTTACCTGATGAAAAGTATGTTCGCCAAGGCTGGACTGTCATCAATGAACCATTGTAAGTGTTATCAATAGCGCCCTCTTGGGATTACTTACCCGGAGGCTCTCTGGGTCAGTAAGTTCTTCGGGTAGGGTGGTGTGTTTCCCTGTTAACACTTACTGACCCACTTTCAATGTTATAGTAGCACTACTTCTCCCGACATATAACAATGGAGGGAGAAGAATCCCCCTGTACCGGCTGAAGTGCATTGACACGCCTAAAGGAATAAACTCCAATAATAAATGTTGTCTGAATAAGCCACAGACACCCGTGACTTCTATCAAGAAGAGATGCCCAGAGTGTATGAAAGAGTACACTCCAGCATTCCCTACGCGGGATGCTGCTGTTAAAGCAGGTGGGACACCAATACAAAAAGAGCAACACCAAACTGGTATTTGCTCAGACAAATGCTATGATGACTTCCTTGGAATTGGAAGCGAGGGATATTAATGAGTGATAATTCATCTGAATCAGTTTTGGCTTACAGAGTCGAAACAGACACATATATCTTTGAACAGTATTTAGAGGCATAAGCCTCAATCGTAAAGCCATCTTCTGTGAATATACAATCTGCATGAGCGACTTTACTGTCATAGTAGTGCTACTACTATCGACATATAACAATGAAGGGGGAGGGGACAACACCGTTAGATAGTGTCCCAAGAGAAACAAAACTCCTTCACCCGACCAGGTGTCGGAATACAGAAATTAGACCAGAGCAATTGCTCATACTGGATTTTTCCAGGAGTGTCTTCTGGATGTACCCGACACCGTAATACACGCTAAATCTCATACTTGAGAGGGCCAAAAATTAAAGAGCGTGCGTCTGGCAGAAATGCCTTGCGTCATGGCCGTTAGTTATTCAGTAACACCTACGGGTGAACAGAACTCCAATACGAAACCACTTCGGTGGTGGATTGCTGAGCGTGCACAATATATACGCTACCTGACCTGAGAAGGAGGTAGTAGTGCATGAGGAAATTGAGGGAAAAACAAGTATGAAACCGTGCAAGAAGAAAACAGGCGATGCCTACCGAGGCTTTGCCTCGGTTTTTCTTTTTGGTCAAATAAGAGATGAATTACAATGGAAACAAGTAATGAAAATATGAGCATTGATGATGTAATGGGTGCTATCAACAAGATAGGAACCCAAGAAGAACAGATAGACAAAGACAAAACGCTTTGTATTACCATAGAAAATGAGTATTACAAGTGGGTTCTTGTAAATGAAGAAGGGAAGAAGATTGGGCCGCTTTACGAAGACGACGCCCAAAATACAATTAGCCCTGTACTTCAAGATGAGCAGATGAACGCTCGTTGTCTATCCAGAGGACTTCTTATACAACTTAAAGCATACAAATATTTGGCTGACATGGTATGAAAGGTGAACGCTATCAACAAGATGGCGACCTATTCTAACATGACAGCAGAGGTGGTGGATAGATACCACTTCAACAACAACGATACCGGCGTTTAAGCCGGAAGCGGCGCTCAGCAGAACTTAGGCTCTGCTGGGTGCAACCGGATTATTATGAGTGAAAATGAATTAATAGCAATATGTCTAAAATCCTGCGAAGACAGGTTGAAGACATCAAAGGCTGATAAGACCATGTGTCTTAATGTCAGCCGTGACGCGAAGGCAGACCGTAAGGATGTACTCGACGCAATGAACAAAGCAACTACTGACATGACCATCTATGATGGTGATGTTGATGGAATACTGTGGGAACTTGACTGGACATATGTCCACGCAAACAACCCGCATCATGAGGAAGGGTGGTTATACAACCACATCACCCTCATGCTCATTGCGCTGAAGAACCTCAACGGAATCCTGAGCGAGAAAGCGAACAGTATCTTGGAACGCGCTATCTTCTGGAGCGACCTTGGAAAGTATCATACTACCAAGGAAGGAAAGAAGACTTGGGAAGATGGAACCCCTATCTCGACTGCCTTTGGGCACGACAAGAAGTCAGTGGAACTGTTGGATGAAGCAGCAAGTATAGAGAAAGTGATGCAATGGTGGTACAAACCAGTCCGATGGATTGTTGCGAACCACATGAAGGCTCACGCTATCAAAGTTGAATGTGACGACAAAGGAAGGAATGTTATTCCTGACTGGTTGAAACCACAAGTTGATGGTCTTGAACCATGGGACTGGCCAGAATGGGCGGATTTGGATATCCCCCACGGAGCAGACTATGGAAAGAAGGACCACATGTGGACACAACTTGGAGCAAGCAAACTACTGCGAGTCAAGCAAATGTGCGATGAATGGGGACGAATTTCTGATGAGTCCCTCATCAAGAACTGAGCAACTAATACGCTTAACACCTCTAACGAGGAAAACAGCCACTCACCAGAACTTCGGCTCTGGTGGGGGCAACCGGATTATTATGAGTGAAAAAAACCAAAAACACCCATTTGAGCAAGAGACCCAGAACTCTGATGAAGAGGACTGGGAGGACATCAAGAACTGCGCCCTGAGAGGGATGGAGTATGGCTATGACGGCTATGATGTCCAGAAGGAATTCGAGGCATGTCTCAATATAGCAATCGCTATGATTCATAAACTGAAAAGAGAAAATTCTGAACTCGAACAAAATCTTTTTTATGCGTGCGAATACAACGACATGATGTAAAATACCCTCTAACGAGGGAAAGTAGCCACTCACCAGAACTTCGGCTCTGGTGGGGGCATTCGTGATAATTAAAAGAAATATTATACCTTTTACTAAGAACTCAGATTTGATGATGGAATCACTCTATTGTGTGCCCAACCTATACCATTTCCCAGGACCATTTCTTCCCAATACGAGGAACACGAACTGGCTTGTCGGGAAACCCGAGTGTGGTTGTGCTGAACAATGGTGTGAGCACAGGTCTGAATCCTATGTTGATAAAAGGTTGACAATACAATTAGTTAGGGGGGAGAGCCCAATGGGCGAATACATACCAACCAGATGGAAACCCCAAAATCCTCTTTTGTGAGGAAAACAGCCACTCACCAGAACTTCGGCTCTGGTGGGGGCATTCGTGACAATTTATATTGTTAAGAGAACGGATAATAGAAGCAAATTTATCCGTGAAATTAATGTCAAGGCGTTTAGGTGCTTAGAAAGGGCGAAAGCCTTTGCTGAAGAGCACCAACAGCCAAAAACAAGTTATCTGGACTTACAAACAGATACCTGGTCAATTGTCGGAATCCCACTTGATGATTCCGTCGATTGAACCAATCGTGGAAGATAAACTTCACAGCAATAGACCGCAAACCTACCTAGTGGTAGCATGCGGTCCAGAATTGGAAAAAATGACTGATGAACACAGAAACTTACTGGATGAACTCAACATTAAGTTGATTGAGTCCGGTGTCGGTGGCTATAATGCCGCAGACACAGTACAGGACCTGTGCACAGACGGTCAAGCAAATTGGATAATCAATGTCGGAACGGCGGGCTCTCATGTCCACCCTGTCGGCAGTATAGTATGTCCAACAAAGTTTGGCCGCAGAGATGTTGATGCCACCCTCATTATGAGGGAGTGGGATGAAAACTTCTCTGAGTATATGATTCCGTTCGAAAATGAAATGTTCGTAGGACCCTGGCAAGACCGCTTTAATACATTAGCAGGTTGGGCCAGTCACGCTGACCGAATGGACTTCTCTGGATTTATTGAAGGAGGAATCTGTTGGACCGGTGATAACACCCACGGACATTTAGAAACAACTGATGCAAAGGAGAAAGCAGGAAAGAACCCATCTTCGAACTTCCCGAAGTTTGAAGTCGTGGAAATGGAAGCATGGTGGATGGCTAAGAAATGCCAGAAACACGGAATCCCATTTACCGCTTTTAAGTGGATTAGCGACGGAGCCGATGATGATGTCGGCGAAGAATGGGCTAAGAATGCTGATGGCATCCCATGGGATGACATTCTTCTCAAAATCAAAAACGCCATTAGAATGGAATTACAGTAATTCTGTTTGAGGCAATCGTGGAAGAAACACATAATGAGTGCTGCATTATTTGCGGTAAATGCGGGGGCTGTGACTGTTAGGTCACACCCTCAATCGTGCCTAAATTGGTGATAATGAGGGGCCTCCCGGGCTCCGGTAAATCAACATATATTGAAGCAAACTATACAGATGTAATTGTCTGCTCTGCCGACTACTTCTTTGAAGATAAAGCAAGAGAGCAAAAGTCAACATACACTAAAGTATTTGACCCAAGAGAACTATTAGATGCTCACGAAAATTGTAAGCGTGATTTTATGATAGCACTCTGTGCAGGTTCAGATATTGTTATTGACAATACAAACACTCGGTTAGCCGAGTATAAGAATTACATGCTGATGGCAGACCTATTTGGTGAAGATTACGATATTGAAATCATTGAGACTCCTTGTCCTGACTTGGAGACCGTGAAGAAGTATCATGAAAGAAACACCCATGGGGTGCCATATCAAACCATGTGCGACATGTTCGCACGATGGGAACCCGACCCTCGCGCAAGAAGCGTGTGAGTCAATCGTGTCAGAAGACATAAGAGAAACTTTGCTGGTCAATTTGTGCCAGCATAGTATAAATCTATTACACGGGGACACCCCCGTGACCATAGAACCCTCTGGAAAAGTTGCACGCTGTGAGCGTCAGCAAGTCCAGATTGGAACTGTGAACGGCATCCCTATCTTTACTGTAAAGATGGGCGCTGTGGAGAACCTACCAGACCCTGTTGAAGGGACTGTCTATATCGTGTCTAAAATCACGGCTGAAGGTGCTCCTGATAGAACTGACCTACTAATCACGAACGAAGTTGTTCGTGACGAAGAAGGTCGCCCCGTTGGTTGCAAGTCCTTTTCGAAGGTCTGAAACCAACAATCGTCGGTCGGTAATGATACTTTTGTGGGGTAATGGCAACCTGACAGGATAGCCATTTGGAAGTGATGCGGATTGCAACCGTATTGCTTATGAAAGATGGTGATTCTTGTTGCTCCGGGTTCGATTCCCGGCAAGAGTGCCATTAGTGTAGGTTAGTAATAACTGAACAACGAGGCGTCACAGCACGCCTACAACCCGTATGGGAGAGACTAATGGGCAAAAAGTGTCACAACCGACAATCGTAAAGCCAAGGGTGCTGAATAACAGGTCTTCCGAGCGACTTTACTGTCATAGTAGTGCTACTACTATCGACATATAACAATGAAGGGGGATGAGTCACTACCCAACTCCGACCCATCACCCCTTCACCCGTTTAAGAGGTTAATTCCTTGGATTCGGCAGGATAATACCCTGACCTGATTCAAGGCTCTATGAGAACCATTTGAAGATTAAAACAGTCGTTTTCAAATGTAGTGCAGACTGTTTCTTTTTAACAAGATGACTTGGCAAGTTTAAGCCTCATGTTAGAAAGTAGCCAGATAGTAAATATGGAACTGAAGCCGAGAGGCTGATGCGAAGTATGGCACTATCAGAGGCTCTTCAAACTTATACAGCGTTATGTTAGCGCAACAAATTCTGTATGAGTGAGAAGATTGCCTGAGTAGTGCTACTACTCCCGACATATAACAATGAAGGGAGTATAGACACTCTCAGTCGTTAGTAAGGAGCGTTTGCTTTCAAGCAAGTGCTCCTTTAACTTTTTACACATGAATTCGTTTCAACGAAAGACTGAGTAAAATAACACTAACCCGTGGTATGTTGTCCAATCAGGACTATCACGGACTGATTGGTCAATCGTGGGTCAAAACGATACACATGAACCTGCCGGATTTGAAGAAGTCTTCAACGCACTTGGTCTTTCAATAGACAAAGTGTCAAGAGACCTTCTGAAAGCAGGTGCGAATGTAAATATAGACGGACTAAGGTTTATTGTGGACATGTACTACAAGCGCCAAGAAGACCGGATTAGATACGCAGCACAAGTTCGACAACTTGAAGAAAACATAGAAGAAGGGGAAGTACCAAATGAGTTTTTGAGACTCTCTGCTGGACAAGCAGCGACTCTTGAAGCACAGGCAGCAAGTGCCCTGGATTACTACTCTCGCAGCAACCCGATTACTCGGTGGATGCGCTCAATTACCGGCATCGGGCCAGTAATTGCATGTGGACTTCTGTCGCACCTTAAACTGTATGACACCAGAGGACGCATTGAATATGTTGGACAATGGTGGAGATTCGCAGGAATGGACCCATCTATGAAATGGGAGAAAAAGACAAAGAGACCATTTAACGCTGACTTGAAGAAACTACTCTTCTTGTTGGGTGAATCATTTGTTAAAGTAAAATCTAACAAAAATGATGTCTATGGTCGGCTCTATGAGCAAAGGAAAGAAATTCTATGGCAGAACAACCTGTCAGGCGATTACAAAGACGCCGCTCTGAATGAACTGAAGAATAAGAAATATTCTAAAGATACTAATGCATTCAAGTGGTATTCTGGACTAATCAATCCTGAATGGGCACGAAGTCGTTGGGAAAGCGAGTCAAAACCGAAATTCCCAGTGACACTACCAAAGAAGAGTATGGAAGGAACAGGACTACCAATGCTACCGCCAGCGCATATACATGCCAGAGCAAGGCGTTGGGTGTGCAAGTTATTCTTGTCACACCTGTTCGAAGTTATGTATGTTCACGAACATGGTGAACTACCTAATGAGCCATTTGTCCTCTCTATGGATGGACATAATCGCAAGATAGAAGCCCCTGCTTACAGGGACTATCTTGTTTGAAGAGGATATAATCCTCAATCGAACGCAGTATAGATAATACACACCCCAGCCGGGCTCAAGTCCTATGGGTCTATACTGAAAGTTGAGGGGTGTGTTGACTGACAAGCATTGTAGCAACGATGTGTCGGTCTGGGATTACACACGGGCAAGCCTTAAACCAAAAGGTCCAGCAAATTACTGGATTCCTTCGGGACAAGGACTAGACCTAGTGAGCCTAACGGGAAGGATAGCACGCCGACTCGTTACCGAGGGCTGGTTATGAAAATACGGAGTAGCAACGATGTATTGACAGACCCAGTTCTCAACCGTGACTTCAAGTCAAAACAAGAAGGGAATACCATCCCTAACTAAATCTTTGAAAGCGTCTAAAGGTGAATATGTTCCTAAGCAAAAAACATGGCAAAGGAAACAAAAGCAAAGACAGCAACAAAACCAATAAAGAAAGAATATGCAAAGATTTGAAGTGAGCCTTAACCGGCTCAATCGTGAGACTACTATGTCAAACACACCAAAGCAAAGGGCTGGGAAAAACCTCCAGCCGCCCAAAGGGAAGGAAAAAGGAGAGATGAGGAAGAACATCAAAGACAAAGCAGCAAATGGAGCGGGTTCCCGCTCCATACAACAAGCACGCTTTATCATCGCAGGACCAATGCAGCGGGTACAGATTATCGCAGAAGATATGCGTAATGTACCTGCAAAGCCAAGTAGCCCAAACAGGGCTCATACTGTCGATGATGTCATCGAAGAGTTAACTACAATGCACATTTATAGGTGTGATGTTGACTTAGCAATTGATATCTTCCGTGAACTGAAAGAAATGGGAATCGAAGACTGCTATGGTCAACGGTTCAACTTCAGTAAATTCAAAGAGTTCGTAAATCGACACCCACTGCTTAGCAGAGGGCTGAAATACGATGCTAACTTTAGAAGCGACTGGTTTCAATCCAGAAAGGCGTCTAAATACACCCTTATGCGTAAGGAAGCGTTTAGAGAAGACTACAACAAGTCTTTGAAAATGGCTGAAATGCGTCAACAATCTAAGTTCTTAACTTGGTTGGAAGAGGATAAAGAAATATCTTTGAAAGAATTCAATGAGTGTCCCGAATCTATTCGGAAAACACTACTCAAAGACTTTAGCGAGCCTATGAGTGTACTATGGCCCCACAAGGACATAAGCACTCGGAATATACAGGCTACTAAAGGGGAACCAATTTCAAAAGGAAAGTATGAAAGGGCTTTCAACAATCACTATGATAACAATGAAATTGGACAGCAAAACATACCAAGGGCATACAGCCTAAACTACACTGCGAAGGTCCAACCTGACAGTGAAGTGGTATTGGATGGCACCATGTCGTTCAGACGCCCTATCGGCGACTTCGTTACTTACGAAGGTCGCTGGTATGTCGTCCAGACACCATGGAAAGGTGACGGCGAGTTCTATCTCGCTAAAACCTTCAAGGTAGGGACTGAGAAAATCAACCCTGCTTACGGACATCTGCTATTTGCTCACCCGAAGAAGGACCAGGGTTTGAAATCCTGCAATTCTTCTAAAGTTATTAGAGCGCACCACGCTTGGAAAACTGCTGGCACTCGAAAGTGCGGCTGGAATCCTCGCAGGGAACTCGCACCAAGTTATGGTGCTGAGGTTGTCAAAGCCATTGAAGAAGGACTCAGTCCTGATTTCAAAGACGGACACTGGCTATACATAGATGGGGACTGGAAAGAAGTCTCCAAGGAAAAGAAGCCAGTTTATCCTAAGAAGAACAACGCTACACCTGTCAAGCCACATCGTGGTAAGCCAGGCAAGTATGTTCCAAAGGAAGAAAACTGAATTTGACGAAGTAACTAACTTCAGTATATCGGCTATGCCGAAAGCGGCATTCAGCAGAACTTAGGCTCTGCTGGGTGCAACCGTTCATGACAGAAAATAACCGGTTGGTTTTTAGCCAACCGGTTTTTCTTTTTGGTTAGTGAACATTCGTGAGTGTTGTTAGAAAAACACCTACCAACCTGGATGGTTGGAAAAAATCCTACCTGATAGAGGCACTAACCGAAATGTTCGGTGAAGAATGTGTCCATGTAGCGGCTGAAGGGCAACAAATCCCTGTTAGCGGCGAAGGATATGGCGCCAGAATGAATGCTGATGTTGTTGTGAAGTTTGGAACCCGTGGAGACATTGGGTTCTCACTGAACGCCAACACAGAAAAGTTCGAGGTCGTCGGAGACTGGTATGCGGTGAAATCGCATATTGATAAATTGAGGGAAGCCGGTGTCGAAAGCGGCGATAGAGTTTCAATTGTATCTGCGGTCCTCCAAAAGACTAACCACGCATTTGTGAAAAAGTCTCTGAAAAAGAAGGGCTTCAAAAAGAGCAAACTCAAGAAGGTTTTCGATGAGGAAACTGGCGAAGAGTATCTCGAAGCACGATTTACAGGAAGTGGATTTTAATGAAGAAAAAAGAAGAAGTTATCGTTCGGTATTACCCGGATGGAAGAGTGATGATAGAAACCAAGGGCCTCAAAGGCACAAAGTGTAAAGAAATCACCGATGATGTATTCAGTAAAATAAGCGCAGGGAAAGGCAAGACCGAAGTCACCAAGGAATACTACCAAGGTGGAAGCGGAAGCAAGCAAACTTTGCGACAGGGGTGAATACCCCAATCGGAGCATTGGCATGAGCCATTGAGTCTTCTTCGGAAGGCAATGACGAGAAATCTGTCCGCTCGCCACCCGCGCAACTGCGCTGGGATGACGACGCGAACGGAGATATGCCAGCATTCAGACACGACGCTCGAACACAACGCGAATTCGCGGGTGGCGAGCGGACAGATGTCTGTATAACGAAAAGGTCAATAACCCCAGTTTCAAGGGGGAGATATGGACAGAGGGACGACCACGACGAGCGAACCAAGGGCACACAGTGTCATTGGGAATCTAAGAGAAATCGTATCTCAAGAATTGGTTGCTATGCATAGACCATTAACAACAGTTAGTGGAGCGTGCCCAGCACCTGGTGCGAAGAGCACCACCAATTTGTCCTCCATATTCACCAACAACACATGTCGCACGGGAATTAGAAGTTCTCATGAGGCAATGATGATGTTGAACACCTGATAAAGGAATTAAGATTGTTAACAAAACATCTGTTGCAGGAGCCACTGCGGATTTACCGTGGACATTGGCAGCAACAACGCATGTTGTCAGAACAGAAGCACCATCTTGCAAAGAGATAGGTCTCTGGCCAGGAAAAGTTTGACAATTTACTACTTTTAATTTAACCACACATGTCCGAAAGGAGTAGTGTACTTTCGAAAACAGATGACAAATCTTCTGGTGACTATTTGCACCGGGGGTAGTAATGGAAGTTTGTACGATTTATTGCGGAGACACATGTCCTCACACCTTTGGTGATGAGGAGATATCCCTTTCTTGAGAAAGGACAAGTCCCCAGGGCATGCGGTCGACGAAAGATAATGTAATTACCATGAGGACATATGTCCTCACACCAACAGTTCGAGTAACTGAGTTCCTGTACGGCGATGATACGCCTGACGGAGGAGGTGAAAGTAAATTATACCTTTATCAAAAAGATAAACTTAAACAATTAAGTTAAAACACAACAGAGTTGTGTTCAAAACTTATAGTGGAAATGGTGAATAAAGTAAGGAAGACATTCACTCCAGTAAGAATGGAGTGTCAATATTTCTCCCCAAGTAAGTGAATACTGGGGATAACCGCTGTACTACTACACGGGAATCAAGAAACACACCCCTGTGCTTAAGGACGCATGTCCTTAACACATATCGGTGATTTCTTCGATGTACCAGGGAAGAATTCTGGAGCAACTCAGGATGTATTCCAGAGTAGCAAAGATTTGGCCATTAATTGTTAATGGTTCAGAGGAAGACTTCAGAGTAGCAGAGTATGCTGGCGTTGGATGGTGGAGCAAGACCGCCTCTTTTGGTGATGGGTTTAATCCCACCCTTTGGAGAGAATCTTGCCCTTTCTCCTGTCTAACGCTCCACCAGTAAAGGTCAATCGTGTCCGCAATGGATATTTTAGATACCAGATTAGGAGAGTGTGCAAACGCCACCATTTCTGGTATAGCAATTACAAGCCCAGAAGAACATAGATGCATTGAACGCATTTGCGACTTTGCTATTAGAGGAGCCCGGTCTAACCGGACCGATAATAACAACCCTCGCAAAGTATATGTTTGGCACCAGAGCACCGGATTCGTCCGGTATGGGCTCTTCGAATTACAGGAAGACCAAACTTTCCTGGTTCAAGAGACCCTTGATGCTGGGGATGAAAGAAGGTTTTCATGTCGCCCTATTGCGGGTGAAGTGATACCTACTGAAGACTATGATGACATATTTGATGTCATTGAAGAGTATGACCCGAAGGCAGAAAACTCGGGTGCTATGTTTGTGCTATGTGATTGGCATAATTATATCGGGCTTAGCCCGAAAGAACCGGCGGCGCTGGATAGGCAAAAGGTATTACTTACCAAAATTGCTACAAGCGCTCAGCCAAAAAATATTGTGATGCTGAGTCCTCAGCGTTGGAATATACCGGTCGAATTGGAGCAGGTAATTAGAGTCGTTGACTTACCCCTACCTGACAAAGAAGACCGAATGATTTGCGTCAACTACTATGCAGAGTTGATAAATTCAAACCCAGTTATGTTGGAGCGCTATCCCCTGATGGATAACTTCGACGGTGTTGAGGCAGTTGCCGATGCATGTGCAGGTTTGACTAATGTGCAAATTCAGAATATGTCTCTTATGAGCCTCGCACACAGCGGGCTCTTGGACAAAGATTTCATACTTGCTGAGAAGCGAGATATGCTTAAGAATTCAGGCATCGAACTAATCGAACCAAAATACGGTTTCGAAGACATCGGTGGCCTTGGGCCTACAAAGGAATGGGCTGCGAGATATCGTAACAGATTTACGCAAGCCGCCTTCGATTACGGGTTCAAAAGATACCCCCGTGGCATGTTTATGACCGGTATTCCCGGAACTGGCAAGTCTATGGTGTCCACCGCTCTCTGTAAAGAGTGGGGGCTAAATGGGATTCGCATTAAGGCTAACGACCTAAAAGGGTCGCTGGTTGGTGAATCTGAAGAGAAGACAGCAAACATTCTCAAAATGGCTGAAGCCAACGCACCATGTATATTGGTAGTTGACGAGGCTGAGAAAATGTTCGCCAGTACCGACGCAAGTCGTGACGGTGGCGCTTCGCAAGGAGTGCTATCCTTGTTCCTGACATTTATGCAGGAATCAAACAAGGGTGTCTTCGTGGTCTTCACACTCAATAACATGAGTGTCTTGCCCCGTGAATTAGTGGACCGCTTCGAGGGAAGGTTCTTCTTTGACCTTCCATCTCCTGAAGAAAGGGATGCTATCTTTAGAATACACATTAAGCGTTTTGAAAGAAATCCTGATGATTTCGACTTAGAGAAGTTGGTTAACAAAACTGACGGATTTAACGGAAGAGGTATCGAGGCTGCGGTCTCTGAAGCCTTCGGAACATCATTTTCTGACAATGCAAGAGAACCTGTTGATAGAGACTTCATGGATGCTCTGGATATTATCGGCGCTGCCGTTGACCAGAAAACTATTGAAACTCTTCGTGAGGAAGCGAAAGCCAAGTCACTTATGACAGCAAATCACTCCATGAGTAGCAGCAATGCTGCCGTGGAGATAAACGACTTCAGCCGAATTTGATTCGGCTGGAATCAATCGTAGGGGGCCTTTGGCCCTTATTTTTTTTACAGTGGCAAAACCACATTCGTGCGAACAATATGGAACGGACGCAAACCAGATGTCTTTAATGTAGCAGAACTACTGACTACTCTGGCAATATATCATGTGTATAAGCAGGATGAGAGCGAAAACTACCTTGAAAATGTTAACCAACGACGCCTACCATGGGTTTTAGTTAGGGACATTAGAGGGACAGTTACAAGAGATGTGATAAAGGGCTTTGATGCCCTTTTCCAGGAAAGCCTCAACTTACTGCGAAAAGCATGGAGTGCCGATGAAGATATCAGGAATGAAATCAAAACAAGAATCGAAGGCGGGGAATTCAACCCAGCCCTCGACTTTGTAAATGACCCAAAAATGAAAAATGCTGTTGGTATGGTCCTCATGCGTCAGATAGATGTAAGAGAAGGACTTATCGGGAAAGAAGCATTTGAAAAAGCAGCGGGAAGTTTAGATTCTGCTCTGAAAGAAATTGAGAACTTTGTATCGGAAACAATAATGTTTTCATCAAAGTATTTCATTCAAGAAATGCAATCGCATTCCTTGAGGCCGGTGGACATTAACGCTTTAGATGTAAAACTCATAGCGTTAGATGAAAACGGGCCAATCATCGAAATGAATGTCGATGAAGGAAAGGTCTATCTCAATGACCAAAGAGAGGAACAGGACCGCAAGAAAGGCGGACCAACAAATAACAATGACCCAATGTATGGGTGATTAAAAACAACAATGGTGGGGCGGCAGATGATAATAGATAATCGAATGGTTATTACTATTAACGCAAAGAGAACAAATCATGCCAAAAGCCCCCACCAATCGTGACTGTTAAAGTTACCTTTGAGTTTGAGACTACCCAAGAGTTCTTGGATTTTTTCTCAAGCATAAATCAAGAAAGCACAGTGAAAATTGAGTTACCTGCAAAGGTTGAACCTCAAGTTGATACACTGTTACCAGAAGTTGAACAAGCGAAGCCTAAGAAGGCTAAGAAGCCTAAGAAGCCTAAGAAGGACAAGAAACCTAAGAAGGCTAAGAAGGCTGAGAAGGCTGATGATTCTGAGAAGGAAGAACGAAACGCTGTAAAGGAATGGAAGAAGAAATATGTTTCTGAATCTGTCCCCTTAGCAACTCCTTTAGACGAAGAATGGCAAAAACTGTTTGACCAAGGTTACAGTGTTAAGATAGCAGCAGAATTACTGAATAAAGGTAAGGGCTCTGCTTATCACTGGGCAAGAAAGTTTGGCAAGAAATGGCCAAGGGTATCTAAGGTTGACAAACTACATGAACTGCAATCCAAGATTGCCAGAGAAATAGTGAGTCCCCCGAAGGAAGTTAAGCCGACGCTTACTCCTCCGGTCAAGCCTAAGAAACCAACAAGGGAAGAACACCGCAACAAACAATTTAGTTTGGTGTACGACTGGTTAGCAAAGGAAATTTCTGGTGGGCGTGTGTCCACAGATAGCATTCTCGCAGAAATGCGAGTCCCTGACCAGGATATCGAACTGGCTACTGAAATCTGCGTTGAGTTGATGGAAGCCGCTTGTTCAATGTACCCAAACGACTGGGCGTGTGTTACACACCCAAGTGACAGTGGAGTAACAATAACTACTCTGCTATCATTTAACCTTCAAGCCAAACTACCAAGTCTTGAAGAACTACGACAGCACTGAAAGGTGCTGTCAATCGTGCCACGAATATGTGTGTCAGCGAGGGTTAACCCTCGAACAGCCAGAGTTCTAAGGAACAATGGCTTTGAAATCGACCAATTTGAAGAATTAAGTGAACCTACTAAACTGACAGGTGAAGTTATAGAAGGCGCCCAAGGAGGGCGCTGCTTCCTCGGATTGGATAACAGTAACATTATCGTAATCCTTGATAAAGGGGGAGATAATATGGTTGCCATCGGGACTAAGAGAAACCGGCGGTGACAATCGTGAGACTATTTATACACCCAACCCGAGACTGTAATCTTGGGTGCAAGGGATGCTACCTTACGGACATCCCTGGAGTTGAAGAACTAATTCAGACTGAATTGCCATTGGAAACTTTTGAGAACATTCTCGAAACGGCTTCAATAGCAGGATTTGATGAACTTGCATTATTGGTCAACCCACAAAAGAAAATAGACAAGCACATGACTCTTGCAGAGTCGGCTAAGGAACTGAGTATGACAGTCAATATGACTACTACACACCATGTTATCCTTGGCCTTACATCTGCACAATTGAAGCATGTGGATTTGTTGTCTGTATCTGTGGACACCGAGCATTTCAAAAATACTGAACAGGCTATCAGACATGTCACAAAGGTGCGGGAGCATCTCAATGACATAAACTGGGAAGGCCACTTCAACATTAATCTTACATATGTAAGAGAAGTATTTGATTGGGTCAAAGATAAATCATTTATCGACCAATTATATGCACTCTCTGATACGATATCTCATCTGATGATGAAGCCTATCGCATCATACTACGGTTCAATAGAACGCTTTGAGGAACTATTTCAAGAAGCCTTCGCACTTGAGCACTTAGATATTACAGGAACTAAAGGCACCAAGGATATTGGAGAGACCTGCGTCTATCATATGACGGGGCTCCAACCTTGCTATGCTGGATATGAAGAACTATCTCTGGACCCTAACGGGCAGTTGAGCAGTTGTGTGTTTGGAAACCACAGCACCGATGTATCAACCCCTGAGAAGTTTGAATCGTTCCTTGAGCACTGGTTTGAAATCAGGGCTCCGGTGTCTCACTGTGCTTTAGTTCAGTGAACCAATCGTGGACTTTTTTGAAGAAAGACTATTTGGCAAAGAAGCCGAATTAAATACACAAGATACAAAAGAAGATTTAGAAATACATATTGATGTTATTGAACTTGAACTTGAAGGGGCTCGCTACGAGTTAGAACAGTTTCAATGGGAGATTAACAAATTAAATAAGGAAATCATTAAAGTGAGAACAGCAAGTGCAAACGCACTGCTTAGACTGGCTGAGACTGCCACCAACAAATTCCCTCATCAACTTGAGTTGGACTTTGTTAGGGAATGTAAAAATGACTCACTTGCTTTCTTAGCATCGCTAACTGGCGATGATGAAGTCAATATGAACAACAAGACCTTTGCTGAGGAACTGAGAGAACTTCACCTATCTATGATAAAAGACCATCATGAGAGGGAAGAGTTTGAGCAGAGTCTGAAGGAACTTGGACTTAAGTTAGAAACTAAATGAGGGCGAATGCCCAATCGTGGGAAATAAAGTCTCTAATAGAAGAATCGCTATCGCACTGGAAAGGATAGCGACAACTCTTGAAAATCTTGAAAACTTCTTCATCGCCACTTCGGTGGAAGAAGTTCAGAAGCGTGTCGAAGACATGAAAAAAGGCCGACAATAACGGCAATCGTGAATTTAGATAAGAATGGACCGTCTGGGACGGTTTTGAATCTTGGAATTACTACTGGTCAATTTTGCTCGGTGTTAGGATTGCTGACTGAACGCACTCCTCAATGTAAAATTGAGATTAGCAACGATGGAAAAGGAACATATCTAACCACCAGACAATGTAATAACTTTTTAGGAAGACATAGCGAGGAATCGGTTACTCATAACCTATTCCTCTCTAATGTGGGGCGTAAAGGAAAGCGCTTTCCGTTTAGAGTTAATTTGAACATGTCTGGAGCATACAGGTATAGAAAAGGAAGCGATAATGTTTTTTTCTCTTACTTGGAGCGAAGGCGATATGGATTCTATCTTGATAATCGGTGCTCGATGGGAGTAGGGCATGGAAGTGAATGCATGTCCACTACTGACAGGTTTGTATCAATACAGCCTGGAGACCGATTGACCAATATAATACCACTAATAGAACTTGCTATACCATACAAAAACATACGCAGTATGTTGAAAAAGTATGGTCGCGTTTGTTTCGTTTTTAGAAATGGAGGATTTTCTGTTTATGATATGGAATTGAATATCATAGAAGTCCCCCCTAAAGTAATCAAAAACACTGCAATATACCATCCTTCGATGGTTGGAGATACCCCTACACGCAATTGCGATGGAGGGGTTGTTATAGTTACAGAAGAAGATTTAATGAATAGATGTACGCGTGGTTTATGCGACAATAAAAGTAAGGTCCTTGTAGGCATATCTGCTAATCAGGGTTCCTTTACTGGATATCTTGGGTTTGTTTCAGGTAAAAACTGGGGCCGAGGGATAATTTGTCAGGCCAATAACGCTAATGGGAAAATAACTCATCATGTATTTGATAAGCCAACAACCAAACTACAAGGGTGGAAACCACCCTCTTTTGCATTCAATACAACTTTGGAAGATGAAGAAATGAGTGAAAACGATAAAAGAATAATGCGCTCCTGGTGGAGTGCCTATATCATGCAGCAAGCAAAAAAAGGAGAGAAGGTTTCTCCTGAACACAACGAAGTAGCCGAGAAACACCTCGGCTAACTTCAATCGTGAACGATAAAATAATCGGGATAGGGGTGGAAATCGAAACACCCTCACAAAAAATGTTTTATCCTGGATGGATAAACCACTTAGAATTGGGTTCAGTCAATGCTGTACCATTTCAAGTGAGTGAACATGTAAAAGTAGCGCTGAGGTGTCACAACCTCCTAAAAACGATATGTTTCTTTGATACAGACTCGACCAGTAACTGGTCTAAGAGTATTGAAGCAACTCTTAAAGCGACTAAACTGTTCACAAAAACAGGTCTTACCAGAAAGGGCATGCTCTTTCAAAGACACTGTCTTGGATATCTAACATTTTGTTGTAATGAAATAAAACCTTTTGTGGTTGACGAAGCCAGATGGCTTGCAGTCAGAAATGAACTATTTAGGAAATTTGTTCCTACGGAAGTTCAAACAACACTACAAGAACAGGGCGACTTTATTACAGAGTGGGTTTAATTGGAAGAGCGGCTGAAAGCCTTTCTGAATGTTAGCCTAATGAATAAAATGGTTGAAAGACCATCGACAAAATACCGGCAACACGGATTTGTGTCTGCTCGCGATTTCATAGAAAACGCTTGGGGGCACGGTGTTGTAAATTATACCTTCACCTGTACTGAAACGAACAGGGAGGTCTTCTTCAAACTCAAAGATGGACCATATCGTGATTATTTAATCATGGAATGGACCTCAAAGACGAAGGGAGGGAGATTAGAAACTGAAGATGTATATATTATAGCAGCACTATGGGAGGACTGGGAATCTAAATTCAAATGTCCACCATTCCAAGTAAATCGTGCGAGCGATGTGAATGCTAACTATTTATCGCAACTCAATCGAGTGACGCTGGATGTCGAAGCGTTCTTTGGCTTATCGTATTGTGCGAGGCCATAGAACAATCGTGGGGTTACAATCAACCGCAATTACGGGACTATGGTCTCGGAAAATCAACAGGAAAGTCAAAGGCCAACAAACCTTTGAAACCGAAACAGTGCTTGAAACTGATATGAGTGATAGTGACAAGGCGTGGTTACGAGGACAAATAAGTTCTGGTAAGCCCGTCGAGTTCATTCATGAAGAACAAAGGGTTAGTGATAATGGTGAGACATTCACCGTTCGCAGAACCTTGAAAGCATCGTTTAAGGAAGTTCCTAAGATGATAGAATTTGTTGAAGTTAAAGTGGATAACAAAACGATGGAAAAACTACCGCTTGTAAAGGAAGGAGACTATCTCCAAGTCTGGCCAAGCGACTACCGTCAAAATGATAATGCACCAACACATTCTTTGCGTGTCCGCACTCAGGTTAACTGAGAGGGCACAATCGTGAAACTAAGTCAAGTTTTAGCAGCCTTGCCGAACAGGCAAAGCAACATTATTTTGTCGACAGATAGATGGCCAACGATATTGGATATTCGGGATAGTGGAAGTGTGGAGGCATTCATGCCTACCGTACTTCAAACCCCCTCCCATATCGGCTACTTTGATTACGAAATAGAACATTATAATACAGAGGATGACTCACCAGAGAAAATCCTGTTGAAAGTAACAAGAAAAAGCAAAAAAATCAAATGGGAAGAATACCAAGCCATGACCCGGCTTAGTAATGACGCCACGAAGAAACGGTCCTATATAGATGGACTGAGTGAAGATGAATTTCCTACAATTGTGATGGAGAGAAAATACTTCATTACTACACCGGGGCAGAATGTGACGGTGAATTACCAAACACACACCGCTTTAATTAACACCTTTCCCAATATTCAGCCGAATTATAGTCTGAATATTGTCAGGGTTAGTGATGCGGTATGGGAGATGAATGGTCCCTCCAACACAGCGAATACCAAATATTTTGATTTGGTAATGTCTATGAAAGACCACGCACAAGAAATCAAAGCGTGTCTTATGGAGGAATTCGATGTCTATGAAAGAACATGGTCTGAAGCGATTCGCGTGGGAAATTCTTCTTTGCAGAATTATGATTCTGAGAACATTCTTGATTATATCTGCTTAATTAATGGAACTTACCCTGGCGGGTGGTTCACCTTAGATATCCCTTGCACTATCACACTCAAGAAATTAGCCAATCAACATGGCTATGAAAGTGAACAGGTTTTGAAACCAGGGCTATATGAAGTCTATGGTGACTTCAGGGAATATCTTATTGACTGGCCTTATGAGGACAAGAGAATAAGAGGACTTTCAACTAACTTAAGGAAGACATCACGCGTCATGCATGATGATAATTTCCTTAGCCGACTTTAACGAGTCAATCGTGTCTAATGAAACAGACAAAGGAACCCTCGAAGTCGAGGGTTACATATCGAACGAAAATGAAATACCGTGCTACGGTCATCTCGGATTCTTCGCTGTATATCGAGGAACTGTATCATACAGTGATTTGGTTGAAAAAGCGGTGGAACTGGGAATGTCATTAGGTGAAGGAGGGCTTTCTGCGGAGAATTGCCATTGGGAAGACCTGAGATACCGAGGATGGGGGAACTATATCCCCCAGCCTCGCTCTGGGACCAAGGCATTCGCTTTTGCAGTGAAAGACCTTGAATACCGAGTTGGCTATGTTGAAGATGATGCATGGCGCGACGAGCGTGGAAGAAAACGAGTTGAAATCTCATATGAGATTGTCAAGGTAAAGGGAAGAACTCAGTACAAACTGGTTCGCCGATACCGAGGCTTCAACATTGAACGGCAAGAATGGGATAGCGTAACTGAAGACCTCTTCAGAGTAAATTATGTCCCCCCTACTAAAGACCATCCTCTTAGGACTTGGTCTTTACGCCATGAAGCACAACTCTGGGGCCGCTCCGTTGAAATAGCGGACCCTGAAGAACTTTCAGATTTAGTGGAAGTTGTACCGTATGACGCCAATGTAGTTGTTGATGCAAACCTGCTAAACAGGGTTACTTCAAAACTATGTAGGGCCATGCGCCGTGAATGCACAACAATTGACCAAGACGGACTACGAAGAGTGATTAGGAATGCAATCCAACTTCACCAAGGAGTCCAATTCGGTGGAAGTTCAGGTGGGGTTTATTATATCCCCGATAGGAACAGCAATCAAGACTATCTTGAATCGCTTGTTCCCTTTTCTGAACTTATCAACTGGTTCGGTGAAATGAATAAAACGGAGCGAGAAGATTTATCTCAGCGCTTCAATACAGAGGGAACTAGAATCGACTACTACCAACCACAAACTTCGTTTAGGTTGTTAGGATATGTTGACTCACCTCGCCAAATGGAATACCTGAGACAGGATGTTGCCCGAGAAATCGGCAGTCATGTCACAAACTACTACGATGACATCTTAAAGATGGTTCGTGAAACAGACGATGAAAACCTCTCAGAGGCTATCAACGCTCTTGTAGCGAAAAAGGATGAACTAAGTGAACGCTTAGGGACCATGAAAGGAATTGTGGGCGATGCAACATCCCCCCCGCCTATCATGGCCGATGTCTATGGTGGTATCGAAACAAGACTTGCATCTCTGACTACAACTCATGAGAAACAAGCAAACAGAATTCGAGGGTTATTACAATTGGATTTTTAGAGGCGTAATGCCTCAATCGTGGATGAAATAATCACAAGGTTAGGCTTGGGTGAGCAAAGGAAGACTCTTGATTCTCCAGATACTCAACTAAAGAAAGCCTATCAACAAATCAAATTGTTAGATGACCTAATTGGTCTCAAAGACAGGAGAATTGCGGGGCTACACAGAACCGTGAGAAAGTGGAAGAACCCCCCGTATCAAAATGTTAATTTTGATGAAGATGGGATGAATGGAGTGATTTTCAAGAATATTCAATTTGAAAACTTGCCGAGGGAGGCTTACTTTTACAACTGCATCTTTGAAAACTGCAATATCAACTTCGGTATGCCGAATGAAGGACACCCACATGGGCGCTTCAAAAATTGTACTTTTAACAATTGTAATATGGGGGGCGATGCCCGCTACATTAGTTTTGCAGGAAGCACTTTTCATAACTGCGATTTTTCAACACCTGATGGTGATGATGATGGCTGGGATAATGAAGGGATGCTTCGTCTAAACCCAGAATCTCTTCTGGATGCAATGACGCGCCGAGGAAGTGCAGATTTTAGTTACTTCATTAAAAGAGGTGCTTATCTATACAATACCTGCCAGGTACATGCTGTTCAATACAGTAGTGACGGGTGTTCGGAATGCAGAAGAAAAGACGAAAGATAAAACAAAACAAGAGGAAAACAATTCCTCAATCGTGGATGAAAACACAGCATATATCTTAGATGTAGCAGAAGGGTTTGGGAAAACCTTTGAAGCAGCATTTGAGGTTGAATGTACGAATGATTTCGAAAAAATACGGACATTTCGATACAGTGAAAGAGCAACTGCAATACATGTTGCACAGGCGTTATCTGAGGATTACAAATGTGTCGCTGTTCATGCGGTATTCTCACATGTTATATCGACTGAAGCCGGACTTGTCGAGAAGAGCCTGAAGAGTACAGTCTATCTCGAAGAATGTGAGGACGAGGATATCGTAATCACTGAAAACGGAATCGAAGTAAAAGAGGAGGAATGAATATGGAAGACCACTCTGGTAAATGCCCTATCTGTGGGCAAAGTAAATTGAGGGAACATAGCAAAGAACAATTAGTCGTTTGCTTTTCAGAATCTCTCAGAAACCAGCGTGGGTGGTAACTATGATACCTCCTTACTTCGCTAAGCGCCAACACCTTTGGCGCAATAAACAACTAAAACCAACAAATGACTGGTCTGAGGCAGAGTTCCTATGGGAAAGCGGCGAGTATGTCCGCATAGCCAAAGAAGGGTCATTTGATGATTACTTATTGAAGAATAGAAATTGATATGACATATATTGGAGAAGAAATGGTGCATGTTGATATGCAAGAAGAGATAAACTGCCAAAATTGTACTGCGGGCACCGATGACTGGATGCCTATGAAGCGTACAGGTGGTAGTAGTTCTGGTGGATTAAGTTACCACCCAGATGTTACGAGTTTTGCTATCGCTTACACATGTAAAAGATGTCTTGAAGAAGTACATTGTTACTTTGCATTTGGAATTGAGACAGTAACGCTCGCCACAAAAGGCGCTCGAAAAATCGACTCAAAATCTTGAATAAGAACAAGCCTGGAAAGGCAATCGGACATTGACGATAAGTCGCTGAGCCCATAAGGGCGATGACGCAAAATTGTTTTCAGGCCGCCCTGGTGATACCGCAAACAACGCACAACGACGCTTAGAAGTCGACGCGAATAAAGTATCACCCTAACGGCCTGAAAACAAAAACGAAAAGACTGTCGTAAGGACATGTGTTGCCGAGCAACACTGGTTAGCAAAAGGCTGCCATTGTCCGTATGTTCCCAAAATAGACAATTGGTCTGCGCTAAAAACACCCTTACCGTAATCACCCTTCAGCCATTTCAGGCATGCTTGGTGTTGAGGACAGGTGTCCGTGCAGGACAAGATTTGGAATTGGTAGTTCACTACCACAGGTGTAGTGATACTGGTAATCTGCCATCGCCGTTCAGTGATGAACAATGGGGTGGTGGGGTACTGACCTCCGCTAACTTGGTGGTGGTGTATGTATGGACATCTGTCCTTACACACCCAACTCAATTCATGGTGTTGACCCAGGACGCTACCGATTACACGGCACTTCTCGTCACCGAGAATGTCATGAATCTGTTCGTGGTGTTGACCAACAACGCGGAACTAACCATTTTGGTTAGGGGGGTATGTGTGGACACATGTCCTTACTACCCTGCTCTGTGAAAGAGAACCAAACCATGGGTATGGTATGAAGAACCTACCGTGGTTGAGCCAGAAAGGACTATTATGAGAACAAGCGACATCTGACGACCGAGACGGGTGGCAATTTGAGCGGAATAATCCCTGCTTGAGTCTTGCCTCTCTTGTCGTTCTAATGTCCACCCGTGGTCAATCGTGCAAGAAATTGTACTAGGAGAGGCTGTGTTTTCGGACACAGTTTGCGCCACTGACCCCTGTTATGCAGAGGGCACTTGGTGCGGAGAATTTGACCTGAAGGTAAAACCTGGAATATATACAGGGAAGACCATTACAGGAGAAAGTGGTTCTTGGGGAATCCGTAACTGGAGACTTACAACAACCAAAAAGGATGAAGAAATTGTGGAATGGAGGTTCTGCATCGAACTTGGAGTCGATGCTGGAACTATGTCGATATATGACAAACCACACTATGATGAACTAAACACATCTGGAGACTGGATGCAACTGACACCAAGGAGTGGAACTCCTCATGGTTTTGTTGTGTCTTCAGGATATGGAGATGGCGCATACCACTTATTCACGGGCTTGAACGCTGATGAAGAGGTAGTGGGACTTAGCATCTTATTCCTAACCCCTAGTGGGTTCAATAAAAGGGTCTTTGCTGACACTGATAGTGTCAAGTTTAGTGACCCAAGATTCATACCCTTTGCTGGATGCCCAGTGGAGGACTTCATTGAAGAAGAGGAGTAATCCTCAATCGTAAAGCCAAAACCAGGAAAAACCAGAGTAAAGGAGCAAGCCATAGGTCAAGAACAATCAGTGTGTCCGTGCGAGCCACAGTGTGAGAATATGCAGACTACGAAAGCGGCTTTACAATCGTGTCAAAAAATGACAAATTAGACATTGATAAGATGTATTTATCAGTGGTTGACGATAAATTGGGCTATGCCGTAATACCGGATAGTTATGTGAACTGGGACCTCTTTGAGGATGATGATAGCGATGAAAGAACTATCTATCAGATAGAAGGGCCCAGGGAAACTATTGCCCATGATATACACAACAAAGCCTTAGCAGAAGTTATCTGCAAAGTCCCCCAGATGATGTGGGAGTTAAAGCGTATGTATGACAAGGAAGACCTTTGTGCTGAGCACTGTAAAAAACTGTGGTCTCAATTGAAGAAACGAGATGAAGAGATTGATGTTCTGCAAAGAAAAATCAAGTTACTCGATGTATTAAATGATACAGATAATGCTTTGGACAAGGAAATCTTGAGTTCTGATATACTTCGTGAAAGCGAATTAGAAGGACTCTATGATGAAGCAACTTTGAAAGAGTATGATTACTATGACTAAGCCTCCAAGTGAGGCAATCGTGTCGAAAGACGAAAGAATTGATTTAACTCGATTTGAAGGGATAGGGGATTTGAAACACAACCTCTTTATGGAGAAAACACCGACTGATGGCTTTCATTGGTCTGTCTGTTTTGAAAATGATGTGGAGGCAGAGATGTCCACTTCTTCTGAGTTCGGAAGAAGTATTGCAGAAGAGGCTGACCGCTTTTACCACGCCATTAACGCACTCCCTAACCTAATTGCCGAGTTGAATAGAATCTATGAGAATATAGACATAGTAATGGAATCCCTAAGAGAAATTAACTCAAAGGAAACCAAAAACGAAGTTGATGGCGACCTCCTATTAGAATGGATGGACCGCTTATTCTAACCGCCTCTAAGAGGCAATCGTGTCGAAAGATAAAAGAATTAACTTAACTCAGTTCGATGGGATGACAGAAGGCCCATGGACTAAGGACTTGGATGATGAAGGTAAGCGCTGGATTGATGCTTATGTCGAAGGTGAAGGAGATAAGAACATCGCCAGAATTACCAACGGCTCAAGAGAAGATGCCGAGGCTATCGCCAAACTACCTGACCTAATTGCTGAGTTAAAGAAATGTTATGACTTCATTGAAAGCCGCGGGCTTGATGAAGATATAGAGCATAAAATGGTAATAGACTTGCGAGAATGCTCTATTGAGTTGCTGGATGAACTATGCTTTCAAGCAGGAGTTGAAACAGGAACTAAAGAAGAGATGATAGCAAGACTATTAGAATAAGCCTCCGAGTGAGGCAATCGTGTCGTTTGAAGGACGATTAGATGACTTGGGCGAACCTGCTCAAGTGAGATATCCAGTAGGAGAAATAACTACAAGTCTTGTAGGCTTTATTGATAAAATTAGAACCTACCTTGACCACAACCCACCTAAGAGGACTGTATCAGTTAATCACAGTTCAGATGGTGGATTTTTCATACAGGATATTACAATTCAAAACACACTAAGCCATGACGAAATATTTTCTTATGGCACTGCTGTGAAACCAATAGATATTGTTAGGCGAGCCTACAATAATATCAATATAACAGGTTATAACCAAGATGAAGACCTCTATTATAGAGAGATGGTTAGTCTGACACTTACCAAAGATATCAACAATGGTTTGTGTGCTTTTTGTCTTAGTAACAAGTTTCTCAAAAAGATAAATGATGTTAACGCTAAGAAAAACAGCGATATGGTTGGACCCAACGGGAATCCTGTGGTACATGCAGTTTATGTGACTATATGCTTATGTCAAACATGTAACAAAATGCAACTTGCAACCGCAGGGTATGGAAGAAAGACATGGAACTATATTACTAAAGAATGCACGGATAGCAAACCTATTCATGACCACAAGAAGCAAGCGGGTAAAACCTTTCTTGGACACAGCAAAGTAACTTTTCATCTCGAAGAAGATTTAGACATCTTCACAGATGAGAACGGAGTCATTCTATCAGAATGATTCAATCGTAAAGCCATGGGAGCCGAAAATTAATCGCCAGGAGCGAGCCAGAATGGTTGAATATGCACAAGTTGAGAGCGCTTTACAATCGTGTCAGAATGGCAAAACGAATTTACTCGTTGCGCTGCTCGAAAGAAGGATGGGACTAAATGTAAATTATATGCCCCTCCTGACGAACTATTTTGTGAGCATCATGCTTTCGATGTGCGGTCTTTTATCCGCACACCGAACGAGGTAATCAACCTCTATGCGAAGTATTTCCCAAAGCAACACCACCCTGCATGTGATAGGAAAGGACAGAACGATTGTGATTGTCCTGACTTGCCGCTTGCTACGCTTACAGCAAGGGTGATAAAGCGTTGCTTTGATACTTCACTGAAGCAAACTCCAGAATGGAAAGAGCACCAGCGATTAACAATGAATAGACGCACTAAGGCTATTCGCAAATACTACGAGAAAATAGACCATACTGAACTATGGTTGCCTCCCTATGCACAGTGGAGACAATACAGGTTCTTCGAGTGGGATAGAAAGGAACAGCGAATACGCGTCACAAAATTACAAGACAATTTCCGCAATACTAACGAGGGCCTCAAGGCTCTCAAACGGAGATTGATTCAATATGCTCCCCATCATGTATATTACACGACGGGAGCATGGCTAAACCCACAAGGGTTAGGGCCAAACCCGATGAGCAAAGGCGGGAGTAAGAAGTTTTACAAACGCCGAATGTTCACACACTACAATAATACCTTCTTATTCAGGGAACTGTATTTCGATGTCGACTATGAAATGGAGACATTTGAGCAAGCAGCCCAGGAAACAAAGAGGTTATTGGAATGGTATCAAGGGAAGACTGAATCTTCAGAGAAACCAACTATCGTCTTTTCAGGCGGTAAAGGGTTCCATTTGATTGACTTTGGTTGGAAGTTAAAGGAGAATCTATTCGGGTCACAACTCGAAAGATACAACAAACTATACGACATAAAGCAAGCCAAACACCCACCAAGCGTTAAGTTACAACAACTTGACCGTGCGTGGAAGACATGGTTTGTAAAGAGAATCAAGCGGGAAGGAATACTCATCGACTATGATGTAACTCCTGACCCAAGAAGAATTATCAGACTCCCTGGAACTATTCATGGGAAGCGTGGAAGAGTGTGTCAAATCATCAATGCTGATGAACTTGATACATTTGAACCAGGCCCGGCTCTTTGGTGAGCCAATCGTGAAGCCAAGTCGGGCGAAAAATCAGACAGAGAAAGCGAGCCATGCAAATGGAAGATTCAGTAGGAAGGAGTGAACCAAACCCTGCGAGAAACACGAACAGCGAGTGAACCACAGTATGTGAAATAGCACAGGATGCGAGTGAACCATAGGACATGAAAAACCGTTGGTACGAGTGAACCAAATAAACCGAAAAACAAGCGGTGTGAGTGAGCCAACAGGTGTGAATATGCAAGAGTTGAAAGCGAGCCACAGTGTGAGAATATGCAGACTACGAAAGCGGCTTTACAATCGTGTCGGAAGACATTACTACCAAAGCAGCACTACTTGAAGTGCTGAATAAATCATTGGCTGATGATATATCGACTCTGCTCGATGCTATTTTATGGCATCCGTTTGCAGAAGATGATGAAACATTGGAAATAGATAGAGCCGTGGCTGAGAGAATTAAAAAACTCCACCTCCGCTCGGGCCCTTGATTGGGCAATCGTGGATTTTGAAGAAAGAATAACTGGGGATATTAAAAAACCCAGAAATGAAATCAAAAAAGAAACTGAGATAGAAACTAAGGAAATTACTGTGAAACCCCCGGATGAAGAATTTGACATTTTCAGACGAAGGCCAATCTTGGGTAATAGAATGTTAGTACCAACGAGAGACAGTGAACCTGAAGAAGAACCTGAGCCAACAACGCTTTGGGGACGGATAGAGCGTGAGTTAACTACAATTCACGCAAGAGGGTATGCACTTGCTATACATTTAGGGTATGACCATAACTTTGAAAGAACCGATTATGACACAAGTGGATATATTGGTACTTTGACTGGAACACACTATTCTTGGAATAATGAGATAGAAGATGATGGAAATACTACACCATCGGAATTCGATGGAGAACTTGGATATTTAGTATGTACTGAGACGGAGGCTAATGAATTAGCCAGAGATTACATTATAGAGACTGCGTGGGCATTTACCGCCTCCTTTCTTTCCCAAACAACAACCTTACCCGCAACAGTTTTTGAAGCGTTGTGTGGTGATGAAGAAAGGAACGAGGCAGTTCTATCCGTGATTAGGAATACTTGCGGAGTAACTTACTTTGTCCAAGAAGCCATCTCTGGAGATGGCAGAGGACATTTTCTTAGTCAGTATGATGGTAATGAAGCCGAAGTTCAAGTTGGAGATATTACTTATTACATCTATCAAACAAACTAAGCCTTAACGGGCTAATCGTAAAGCCAATGTGTCGGAATATACAAATTGTTCGAGCGAGCCACGACAACAGAATATGCATAGCATTGGAGCGGCTTTACAATCGTGTCGATGATGAAAAACAAATTACGAGACCGAGTTCTATTCGGTCTTATAATGCAATTACAGGATGGACAAATCCTGAATTATATGAGTGAGATGCCAGTTGATGAATTAGTTCACATGGCTTCAATTATGCGAGAGATGTATATTGCTACCGACGAAATTAAATTTAGAAAGTTCGGGGAAGCAGCATTACAACATCTCAACCATCTCGGAATAACGCTTGTTGAGGATATCCTCTAATGAGCAATCGTAAAGCCACTGGTTAGGAATATGCAAGCACAGTGAGCGAACCATATGGCCGGAATAACATATTATGGTGAGTGAGCCATGAAAACTGAATATGCAAGATGGTGAAGCGAGCCAGAATTGTCGAATATGCACAAGTAGAGAGCGCTTTACAATCGTGAAAAAAAATAAGAAGACTGATGTCCGTCTTGTCCCCTGTGTTGAGTGTGGGAAAGAGGGTTACACAGATGAAAGGGTCAAGACTGACCGAGGATATATTTGCACGCGATGTGCAAACCCCCATATTGATTGGGATAATAAATCAACAAAAGAATAACAAGCCCACTGGGCAATCGTGAAAGATATACAATTGAACACTGACGGAGAGGTAATCTCCGTAGGAGAGATTGAATTGGATAAACCTATGAAAATTGAAGTATTCATGCGAATGATGCAAAATACAAGGAAGGCTGTTGAGTTTTACCTTGACCAACTTCAGTTTGCAGATAAGAGATTAGGCGAGTTCTTCGATGAAGAAGGACAGGCAGTGAAAATTGCCCAGCAGTTTAGAGATAAACTGATTGACGACATTTCTCAAGAGAGAGGTATAACAATTCATGTATTCAAACCGGTAGTGGAAGTACAACCGGTTCAAGATGAAGAAATTGTTGAAGGTAACAGAGAAGTCAGTATCAAGGCCACTCCTATGGATTGGCATATACGCTATCGCAACCTTCAGACTACTATGGATATCGAAACTGACTTGAATGCCAGAAGAATTCTGTTCTTATGTGACAACGCACTACTTGATGCTACATCACGAACAGAGAGAGAACTACACCGCAATACGATTAGAATTAGCACAGAGAACATGTGGAATTACATCGTGAAAGCATACAAGGGCGTATCTGAGGCTCTTGACCCAAGGATAAAGGGAGAGTTGCCAGGGCTATTGATTAGCGCTGGCTGGAGAGTAATAGGTGGTTCACGCCACTCTGATGCTCTTTACATGCTTCCTTTCGGGGTTGGAGTTCCGGGTTGCTTCTTTGCTAAAAACAAGAAAACAGACGACCATCCATTTTGGGGCCTATGAGCCCAATCGTGACAAACAAACCAACAAACTATGTTTGTGTAAGCAATGAAAGGTTTTCAAAAAAAATACAATCTGAGACTGACGAAGATGTAGTCTATGAAGTACGATACGATGCTATGTATGTAATTGAAACCGACGAGATTGTTAAGCAATGGAGATGCGAATGTATAGGCTATATGACCTGGCACCGCAGAAAAAAGAATTACCAATGCAAACACATCAAAGAGGTTGTCAAAAAACACTGGTGTGGCTGGAAACAGAAGACACATGGTGGACAACCAACAGAACACACCGGGTTCCCGAAAGAGTATAGCACCGATTATACTTGCTGGAACTGCGGAAGACTTGCATATCCTGAAGAGGATGTTGCCTGAGTCAATCGTGGAAGCGAATGAAGCGACCGAAGACAAGGAAGAGACCATTAGTGTCGAAGACCTTGTTACACAATTTATGGAAGTGAAGAAAGAAAAAGCGGCTATCAATGCTAAATATGAAACCTTGAAAAAAAGTATTATCGAGAAATACTACGAGAAAACTGACTTTGAAGGTCAGGTAATCAATGTTGATAAGTTTGATGTTGTCGTTACAGACCAAAGCCGGACTGGCTTGTGGTCAAAGAACCTCTTCGTAAAAAAATATGGGCAGCAGTGGGTAAAGGAACACCTTAACACCACTTACCACGCCCGTCTTTCTGTTTCAAAAAAGAAACGGTAAGGCAATCGTAAAGCCATGAGCGACGAAGATGTCAAAAAGGATGAGCGAGCCATTCGTTCTGAATATGCAAATGAAGGGAGCGGCTTTACAATCGTGTCTGATATAATAGACGGAAGGTGGACCTGCAACTCACAAGATAGTGAGGGACTGGTCCAGCCATATTCAGGTGGGCCAATCCAACTGAGTAAATGCCCAAAATGCAATAGTGATGCTGTCATGCCTATGTATGGTAAGATGGAAGGGCGTTTTGAGGAATACCAAGAAACAGTAGGTTGTGAGGAATGTAAGGCGCAATACACCGTACATTACAGTATAGCCTTCAAAGCAGTCAAGGTGACTGCCGTCTCCAAGTGAGGCAATCGTGACAACAGATGTTGAAACAAATGGGTGGTTGTATTACATACGACTACTGCACAATCCCGGAGACTTGATTCTCTCGACGAAATATTACTGGCGAGGAGAAAGAAGCAGGTTGGCATGGGGAAAATCAGTCGGAGAAGAAAACATTCTCGACGAATTACGCACCTTGCGAAGAACGGTTGGAAAGGAAGCATACTGCTTCCGCAAAGAGTTCACCTATTGGATTCGCCATCTGGAAGAAGGCGGAAGGTGGCTATGTCAACCAAGAGAAGATGGGACATGGTGTCCCATTTGTAGGAAAGAGCAAGAAAATACCGTCTCCAAGTGAGGCAATCGTGTCAGAAAAAGACAATGCCATCAGAGCCGGTGCCCATGGATTCATGGGTTTCTATGACCATAATTTTGGTTATTTCGACCCTGATGAGGATGATATGCGAACTGAAGAAGAAATCTATGCAGGTTTCAAAGACTTTTCAGAACGAGTCTGTAAATCATATGTGGAAGAATTACAAATGTGCCTCTCGAATAAAGAGATGAATATAGATAAAGACTTACCACCGATTACAAAGATAGACTATGTATGTCAGCATAATCCAAAACAATATAATTTTGAAACGGATAAAATTGAGATGTTAGTGCATGTCACTTCCAAGAAAGAATTTGGAAAGTGGGCACTAAGATACACTGAAGACAACTATGAAGAATGGGATAAGTTCCTGAAGGGGCTCTATACATCGCGTAGTGGTTTCCGTTCTTGGTTTTCAAACGACCCAGAAAAATGGAAATCTATGAGTGATGATTACCAAAACATAGTAGGGATAGATGACGGTTATAGACCGACAACTTATGTCCCGATGCAAACAATACTCGGGTTCTATCTATGGATGGAACATAAACTATGGGACTTCCCTGGAGGGGGAGAAACAAAGAATGGAGAATCCTGGTATGGTTCTCTCCAAGGAAATTGGGAGCAGTATGTCGCCAGAGAAATCTTAGGCTTTTTTTGAGCCAATCGTGGATTTTAGAAATAAAACTATACAACAACTGAGAGAGGAAGGTTATGCCATTATACTATGGACACCGGAAGAACTTGAAGGGGTTGCACCAAAACATGTTGAAGATAGAAGCGTTGAATTAGGCTGGGAAATTATTGAGACTCTTAAGGGGTTTAACTAATGGCCTGTGATGCTTTGATATGCTTTGACTGTAAATGCCATGAATGCATGAAGCCCTTCCCTAAAGATTCAAAATGGGAACTATGTGAGGCTTCAAAATTATACAAAGGAAAACTGTATATTACAAGGAATTGTGATACCTGTGGTGAAGTGATACTTCAAGCATGGGTTGACAGAAGTGAAAAAAGAAATGTGCTAAGAAGAATGGCTTCTGCTATCCTTGAAGAAAAGGGCTTACCAATAAATAGTTATTTTCTGGGGAAAGAGAAGCCGAGACTATACTCCTTCAGGAGTGTTGTCAAAGAGGCATATCCTGGATTTGAAGTCTCGGGCTTAAGTGGAATGCAAGGCGACCATTGTGTGTTGCTCTATATTCCATTAAAGGATGAACCCGATTTCACATACAGCGTTACCCTTGGTTGGAGTAACGAGGAAGAGGAATACTACCTTGAAATTAAACCTTTAGAGGAATAATCCTCAATCGTAAAGCCATGTGCTAAGAATACCACACCATGCGAGTGAACCAATGAAAGCGAGAGAACATCAACCATGAGTGAGCCAGTACAGATGAATATGCATCACGGACGAGCGCTTTACAATCGTGAACCGAATAGGAACCAATAAAACACACAATAACGAACATCAAGCAGATGGTTGGTTTAGAACCGATAAGAGTGGATTTACTATCTATAAGAAAGGAGACCGCACTATCACAAAGAACCACAAGACGCTATTTGGTAACAAATACCACGCTGACTCAGCAAAATGGGTCATGAAGAAGCCTGGATATGTTTGTGTGTTTCATACACTGAAAGCCGCCAAGGAATTAAAGAACTGGCGGAATTGTATAGTGGAAGAAGAAGCCTCCGAGTGAGGCAATCGTGAAACGAAGATTAAAAAATAGAGTCGAGCGGATATTGCTCGAAAACGGTCCCCTTACTACGATGGAAATAATTAGTTTATTCCCATGGAAATGGGCGCCGACAAACAATCAACTAAGCAATACTTTAGCAAAGAATAATTGTTTCAAAAAAATCGGACTTAGAAGAATTAAGGGTTTTGTTAGTGGGTCATACAAAGTATGCGTATGGGCCCATGTTAATGACAGAACCCTAAATCTAATAAACGAAGAGGAATAAGTTATAATAGCCTCTTCCGTTAGGCGATTACTGTGAAAGAACTTACTTTGTTAGTCCAAGAGGCTGAAGGTATCTTGGATGGATGTCGAGAAACTATCGACGATTATATCGTATTTGCGCGCTCTTGTTCATCAAAGGACAAGATTGAGCAAGGCGAAAAATGGGCAGATAAAGCAATTGCTCAAATTATAGAGGGAGTTGGTCAAACAGACATGTCTCTTGCTGGTGTAGCGGCGCTATTAGAGCGCATTCATGCAGCAGGACTTAATTTGTTAGAACAAAACCTTGAAAATATGATTAGAGAGAAATTCTCTGAAGAAATGGCTTAATAGCCAATCGTAAAGCCAGCGTAGTGGAACATCATTGGGGGCGAGCGAGCCAGGTTAACTGAATATGCAGGTGATTAGAGCGGCTTTACAATCGTGGTAAAACATCAAGAATATGATGTCGAATGTCCAAAATGTGGTTTTGAATTTATCGCCTTGAGAGAGGTTAGAGATATAAGCAAAGCAACTAAAGAAGGAATGGGCAAAAAAAAGCGACAATTCAAGCGATTCAGCAGTAGTATATACGGCTGGGACTGTGATGAAAATAATAACCTAACCCCGAATGAGAATGAACAGAAAATCATTCATTGGATGAAAGCGAGATATGATGCTGGAGTACCGGCAGCGACTATCGCTCGACAGAACAACGAAATGGGGTTCAAAGGTAAGCGAGGCGGTAAATGGACTTCAAGCGGAGTGCTACGCTGCATACGCAACCCTTTCCATGAAGGGGTTAAAGAATTTAAGACTCAGTAATGAGTCAATCGTGACACAAATAGAAGTGTTAGTGGGCGGCAATATTGTCGCCTTCGGTGAATCAAGTGAGTTAGAATACGAGCAAGCGTTTGGAATTCAATGTCCAGATGTTGAGAACGGATATGATGGAGCAGCAAAGCAGCACCTTGGGTGGCTTAACTCTGCCAAAGTTTTGGTTAATCCTGAGAAGGAAGAAATTAGCCTGACCGTATCTGTGGGAGACCCGAGAGGGTGCTTCGTACTCACATTGCACCGAAATTCTGAAGGTATATTGCATATGAGAACTCCTCATCCAGAGGATAGTCTATTGCACTTACCACTAACAGAAACAATGCCTGGAACATACAGAGTTGGTTGAAATGGCAAGACTTAGAAGATTAGGAAAGAACTATTCAGATTTTGAAGAGATGAGCCCCGCTGGGCGCTCACAGAATGTTCTTTACATCATTTATCAGCACATCTTAAAGGATGCTGGTGAACCGCTAAGTGCCGTTCAAATACAAGAAAGATGGCCAGACAGGTATAGAAAAAACAAACCAGCAGCAGTAACAATTGCTGCATCACTATCAAGAGCAAATTGGGTTGAGGTCCATGGGTTCGGGAGTAAGAGACGGAGTTATTCATTCTGCCTCCCAACTCCTAATAGTGAGGGTTAATCGTGAGTCGAAAAAGAACTACTAAGGAATGTGCATTTTGTAAAAAGCCATTCCAAGCAGAATACAGAAGTGACCGTGGATGGCAGAAATACTGCAATAGAGAATGTTATTATGGCACGAAGAATCGTGTCGTTAAGAAGATAACCATTTGTCCCGGATGCAACACCGAATTTCTTGGGAAAGAAAATCGGGTCTTTTGTAGCACTGAATGTAATACTAAAGGGTTTGTCTCAGTGAAATATACTGATAATGAACTAATATATTTAGCATCATTAAATCCTGGATTTGGTTTTACCAAATTCCATAAGGAACTATACGGGAAAAATAGCAAAGTAATTTCGAGGCTATTTGAGATTTTTGAAACCTGGGAGAGCCAAACGGGAATAGACCTGTTTGATACACTCCAAGACCCATCTAAAATGATTAAGATGCCAGTTGACAAATATTTTCTGAAATACGGACATATCCCAAGTGGGACAGGTGGAGGGCGCGGTGCAAGCCGTGGTGTTCACGAAACAATCCGACGCGAAAGTAAGACTGCTCGGAAAATAAAAACTGACAAACATTTAGAGTTTAACTGGGGAACCATCAGAAGAAGGTGACTCAATCGTTTATGAGTCGAACAGATAAAGATATAAACAAAACCCTGGACGCGCTGATTGAAGAAGTGGTCCAGGAATCCATGGAGGAATTAGGATGATTGAAAATAAAACAAGGTCTTATGACCGTTCATGTGAAGAAATCGAATCAATGCTTGATTCGGCAATAGACAAGCGCCGTGAGTGGCAAATGTTTTTTGAGCGAGGAAAGCGAATCAACAATAGACAGGCGATGAAAGACGCTGCAAGAAACTGTAAGGCGCTTGAAGGAGTAATTAAAACTCTCAAGTGGACTTTAGGTGAGCAGGGAATTGATAACCCTCTGGAGTGATTCAATCGTAAAGCCATAAGCGACGAAGATGCCAAATAGGATGAGCGAGCCATTGCAACGCGAAAAACATGAGAGGCGAGCGGCTTTACAATCGTGGACTTTTTTGAAGAAAGATTATCCGGGCAAACAGGGGTAATACCCCAAGCCAAGATATGTTCCATTTGTGACCTCCCCTATACGGGGTATGGCAACAACGCTCAACCTTGGGGAGAAGGGAGGTGTTGTGACGAATGTAACAGAATACATGTTCTCCCACTAAGAATTTACTTTGCAACATCGAAGTAAATCAATCGTGACTGAAAAAAGTCAAAATGAAGAAGGTCGAATCGACCTTGAAAAATATACAGGGCACACACCTGCGCCGTGGAAGAATGTGGCTGGAGACATCTTTGGGCACAATGAACACATAGCAGACACCGTTCTTGAACAGGTGATACCCCAAGACGAAGCCTACGCCAACACATTTCTTATCGCAGACGCACCACTTCTCTTAGCAGAAGTTAAGCGACTGCGTGAAGAACTGCGAATTACTCAAAGTAATTTCAGCCTGGTTAGGATTGCCTTATCAACCCAATATCCTGAGATTGAAGAAGCGATATGGGAGGTGATTGAATGATTGACACAGACGAATACATAGAGATGTGGAATGACCACTTACTCGGTAGTGAAGGTGTGCAAGATTTGATGAATGCACTAATCGCAGAAGTCGAGAGGTTGCGTGAGCAACAAAAGAAAATCTTAGAGATTGCTGAATTAAACGCCGTCATAGACTGGAGTGATACTGATGCGTCAGCCGAATGGCGCGCTATTGCAGACATCTTGAAAATGTGCCCTTCGTGTGAAGACAAGATTTACTTTGGTATTGAACCAAAGGAAAAAGCCTCCGAGTGAGGCAATCGTGACTGAAGAAAGTCAAAATGAAGAAGGTCGA
>Ga0181420_1000025_pt1 | contig 45707 bp, 64 predicted proteins | sample 43SPOviralmetaG_FD_130145 | JGI IMG/M metagenome (GOLD analysis project Ga0181420, IMG submission 130145) | Marine viral communities from the oligotrophic San Pedro Time Series (SPOT) site, San Pedro Channel, CA, USA - 43 SPOT_SRF_2013-05-22 | ecosystem: Environmental > Aquatic > Marine > Strait... | reverse complement strand
TAGCAAGTGGACATACAGGTATGTTCCCACTAGCAATGAACATTGAACAGGGTATTAGAACAGGCGGTACAACACTAGTAGCAAGTATTAGTGCCAGAGATGCCTTAAGTTCACAAGCAGGTGACCAAGCATACGTTACAAACAAAGGTGACGGTGAATGGGGACTGTACCTTTATACAGGTAGTGCCTGGGTAGAAGTCAGTAATCAGGATAGTGCTAGTGTAGATGCAAAAACATTAACAGTTAATTTTGAAATGCCAATTGGTGGATTTGGTACAAGTACAACAACTAATATGGGTAATATATCTCCTGGTAGAAAAATACAAAGTATTAGTATAGATGTTCACACAGCATTTACAGGACACTCAGGTGGCTCTCCAAATGTTGAAGTAGGTACTATTGCAGATCCAGATTCATTTTGTGATTCACCAAGCAATGACTTAACAGAAACAGGCTCATTTATTTGTAATCCAGAATACATTTATCCTGCATCAGAAACTCAAGACGTTACTGTTAGAGCACGTTGTAACCACTATAATGCCAGTGGCGGAAACGTAACAGTCAAACTAACCTACGTATAATAAAAACTCCCAAATAAGATAAATACTAGTAACGTTCAGCGAAAGCAAAACGTTATCGATAACGAATTAGAACATTTAAAAGTATTAGGAGATACAAAATGGCTGACATTAAAAACTTTGGTATCAAAGGTATTGCGGCCGATGTGCAAATGGGTAAATCCGGGGGTCGTTTTATATACGATTCAGGAAACGGAAGATTTGACCTAACGCAAAGTAATGGTACTACACTTGAAGATTTAAGAGTAGGAACAATTACAGCGGGTGCCTGGAACGGTACAGCAATCGGATCACAGTACGGTGGTACAGGACAGGATTTCAGCAGTAGTTCGGGTATAATTAAAGTCTCAAGTGGAACTATGTCGGCAGGCGCAGTTGCTTTAGCATCAGATGTAAGTGGTACATTACCAATTGCAAATGGTGGTACAGGTGCAACTTCGGCTGGAGCGGCTAGAACGGCTTTAGGCATAGGAACAATTGCCACACAGGCAAGCGACTCAGTAAATATTGATGGTGGTGCAATAGACGGTGCTATAATAGGAGCCAATTCAGCGGCCGCTATTACAGGTACAACTATTACGGCCTCCACAGCATTTGTTGGTGACTTAACAGGTACAGCCGCAAACGCAACTGTACTTGCTAACGCAAGAACTATAACAGTAGGTGGAGACACAACTGCAAGTGCAACAGCATTTGACGGTAGTCAAAACATCACATTAACAACGGCCCTCGCGGCGTCAGGTGTTAGTGCTGGTAGTTATGGTTCAAGTTCTGCAATTCCAGTTATAACAGTAGATGCAAAAGGTAGAGTTACAGCAGTAAGTACTGCGGCTACTTCAAGTGTATTAACAATTGGAGCCGATTCAGGTTCTGATGATACTGTAACAGTTGGTACAGATACCCTAAACTTTGTTGGAACATCAAACGAGATAGAAACAACAGTTAGTAATAACCAAATTCAAATTGGCTTACCTAACGATGTAACAGTAGGTAATAACCTAAGTGTTACAGGTAGTTTCCTTTCAGACGACATAACAGCGGCTACAGTTACTATTAACGGTAACTTAACAGTCACAGGTACGCAAACTACTACAAACTCCACAGTTGTAACTATTGCTGACCCGATCTTCCAAATGGGAGCATCAGGATCAGATGACAACTTGGACAGAGGTATTAAATTCCTTTGGAACAGTAGTGGTGCTAAATCAGGTTTCTTTGGTATGGACGACACGGACAGCAAGTTCATGTTTATTCCAGATGCAACAGATACTGATTCAGTAATAACAGGTACACTAGGTGGTGCTAAATTTGGAACTGTAGAAGGTTCAAGTTTCACAGGCGCCAGTGGTGCAACTATTACAGCATTCCTTGATGAAGATAACATGGCTACTAACTCAGCAACAGCGGCGGCTACTCAACAGAGTATTAAAGCATACGTTGATACAACAGTTGGTGCAGTAGATTTAGACTTCCAAGGAGATTCAGGTGGTGCATTATCAATTGATTTAGATAGTGAAACACTAGATATTGCTGGTGGAACAGGTATTAGTACAGTAGGAAGTAGTAATACTTTAACTGTAAGCCTAGATGATACGGCAGTAAGTGCCGCTTCATATGGTAGTAGTACAGCAGTTCCAGTTATTACTGTAGATGCACAAGGTAGAATTACAGAGGCTTCAACAGCCGCTATTTCTACATCCTGGACATTAACAGGTGATAGTGGTTCACAAGTTGTAAACGGTGGCGACACAGTTGACATCGCAGGTGGAACAGGTTTAACAACAGTTGCAAGTGCAACAGATACCTTAACTATTAACCTAGATGCCACAGCCGTAAGTGCTGGATCATATGGTAGTGCAACTGCTATTCCAACATTTACAGTTGATGCACAAGGACGTTTAACAGCGGCCGGTACTGCATCTATAAGCTCAGACTTAACAGTTGGTGCTGATAGTGGATCAGATGATGTTGTTCGAGTAGGAACAGATACATTAAATTTTGCAGGCACAAGTAACGAAACTACAACAACAGTTAGTAACAATACTATTACTGTTGGACTAGCAAGTTCAGTAAGTGGCTTGACAAGTGTTAGTGCAACAACTTTAACAGACGGTACTTTAAGTGCATCAAGTGGTGCAATTACAGGTGCTACAAATATCACAGCAAGTGGTACTGTACAGTATGGATCATTAAGTGATGGTTCAATTACTGCAACAGGATTTGTTGATGAAGATAACATGGCATCTGATAGTGCCGTACTTATCCCAACACAGCAATCTGTTAAGGCTTATGTTGACGCTCAACTAACTGCATCAGACTTGGATTTCCAAGGTGATTCAGGTGGTGCTCTAAGCATTGACTTAGACAGTGAAACACTAGATATTGCTGGTGGTACAAACATTACTACTGTAGGATCTGGTAACACATTAACTGTAAACCTAGACGCAACATTGTCTGGATTAACAAGTGTTACATCTTCAACAGTAACAGATGGCACAGCAACATTAACAAGTGGTGCTTTAACAGGTATTACAACTATTGCTACATCAGGTGATGTAACAGTTGGTGGTAACTTAACTGTTAGTGGTACACAAACTAGTGTTAATTCAACTAACACAACAATAACTGACACACTAATTACACTACAAAGTGGATTAGCAGGTGCTAACCCTAATGACATTGGTCACATATACGAAAGAGGCTCCGATGGTAACAACGGTTTCTTAGGATGGGATCAAAGTACAGATAGATTTGTAGCGGCGACTACAACTGCAGACGGATCAACTGCTGGTGATTTAACACTAGCGGCAACTGATTTTGAAGCGGCTGGACTCATTGGTACAAGTGCTACAATTAGTGGTGCTGTAAGTTTTGGTTCATTAACAGACAGTGGCGAAAGCATTACTGTAACAAAATTTGTTGATGAGTCAGATGGAATTAGTAATAACGATAATGATACTACTGTTCCAACTTCAGCGGCAGTTGTTGACTATGTTGCTAACAATGGCGGTGACGGACTTTTACTAAGAGCGGCAATTACTAGTGGTGCTACAACAAGAGCAATAGGTACTGTACCTAATGTTACTGGTAGAACTTACTATGCTGAAAAAATAGTAATTAAAGTAAGCACAGCCTTTAGTGGTAATAGTGTTAATTACATTACTGTAAAAGATAACGCAGGTTCAGGTAGTACACTTGTTGCTAAAGCAGACGCAGATAGCGGAACTGTAGGTAATTATATTATCGAACTAGATGGTGACGTTTCACTTACAAAAAATGCGGCGGTAACGTTAGCATTCTTTGATGCAAGTGATAACGCAGTCTCACCTACAGCAGGTGCGGCAGTGGCCTCAGTTCACTATAATTGGGTATAATAATATCTAATTTTAGGTAGGGAGTAACTTAAAGGGCGGTTTTTAACCGCCCTTTTTTTATCTTTTGGCATCCGCTCTAAACGAGCAGACAAGCATTGTGGTTTCCACCATACTCATATTAGGTGTTAGTCCCCATGGTATGTGGCTTGGCCAGTATATGACCTTAAATTGTTTTGGTTTTACAAACACTTGATTATCTTGTGTATTTTGTCCTGCATACAACTTTGCACTAAAGTTGTTAAGCATTAAGTGACTTCCTTTATTTGTAGTTTGCAAATATACACCTGCATTATACCATCTTTGTGGCTCAACACTTGTTGGGAAAGAATGATTTGGTTTTGTTGATATTAAATACGGATTAAGTAAATTAATATCTCTCTCAACTTTTAAATCAAAGTTTTGTACTACATTAGTAACAAAATTAGATGCTAATAGATTTGCTATTTGTGGAACAACTCCTTCACAAGGAAATTGCTTATTAGTAAACCAGCCATAAACTGTTTCTGTTGTTATACCTGAGTCTTTATTTTTATTTAAACTTTCTTGTATTTGTTTATTTAATTCCTGCGGTACTTCAAGTTGTCCTTCAAATAAAAGATCTGGGAATAAAATTGATTTTTTAAAAGCCATCTGGATATCTCTTTATATATTCTGTAAATACTGATTTACGATACTTATTTAATTGTCTGGAATGACACATAGATATTTTGTCTAAAATTACTATATATTCTCTTTTTAGTTTAAAATCAGTCTTGCTATTATACTTATCTATTAGTTTGTCCAATCCATTCCAACCTATCCATCTTCTTATATTTCTCAAATCCCAATGTGGATCGCCTACTTGTTTGTTGTCCCAATCTATAAGTCCAGCAAAGTTTCCTTGATCATCTACTATTATATTACCAGCCCAAATATCTCCATGTAATAATGTATTATAATATAAGTCATGTTTTATTTGATTGTATTCGCTGATTGCGTCTGATGTAAAACTGTCTATAGGTTCTAAATTGTCGACAACTGTTTGCATTTTTCTATCAGTTGCTGACTTGTAAAGGCCATACTCTTTTGCCTTTAAAAAGTCTATCTGATGTAATTCTAAAAGGCAGTCTATAAATTGGTCTATAAAACTTTTATTAAAGTTGCCACTTGTTAGTGTTTCGCCCTCTAACCAATCTCCAGATAACATGTCTTGTAGTGTGTAAACCATATAACTATTTAACATAAATCACTTGACAAATACTTTATTCTTAGTATAATATACATGTAACTTGGGTAATAATATGAAAAAAGATAAAATAATATTAACTGATATAGACGGTGTTGTATTAGATTGGGAAGAAGGATTTAATGTCTGGATGCAACATCACGGGCATAATCTTACTGAAGGGTATCAATATGTTTATGATGTAGGTACTAGATACGGCATTACAAAACAAACTAGTCGTAGTTTAATAAAGCAGTTTAACGAAAGTGCCGCAATAGGCTTTTTGCCTCCACTCAGAGATGCACAATGGTATATAAATTTATTACATGAGAAGTATGGATACAAGTTTATTGCTATTACTAGTCTTAGTTTAGATCCATATGCAAAAGCATTAAGAGAAAGAAATCTCAAAAAACTAATGGGCGATGCCTTTATAGAAGTTGTATGTTTAGACACAGGTGCAGACAAAGATGAGATACTTGCAGACTATGGGTACAAATATCCTGGTGCATACTGGATAGAAGACAAACCAGAAAACTTAAAAGCAGGCACAATACAAGGTCTTAAAGGCATACTTATGGAACATGGCCATAATATGGATACTCCAGTTGATGGTAAAGTTGTTATGAATTGGGAACAAATTCATCAATATATTACCTCAAAATAAACACTTGACAAAGTTTAAATATTTGCTATAATATATACTGTAATTAGGTAAAGGAGTAGAAAAATGCAAACATTTCCAATAGACGAAGTATTAGCAGTTAGTTGTGCCGCACATAGATTAAATAGTGGCTTTATTAAAAAGGACCAGGTCAGGTTCGATAGAAAATTTGAAAAATCAACGTGTAATAGCGATATGCTATATAACTACTTCTTTACTGATAAAAAGTTTAAAGTTTTAGATGAGGACGAAACACAGGCCACTGAAGTAAAAGAATATCTAGCAGGATTAAGTTTTAAGGCATTAGAAAGAACACTTACAGAATTTGAGAGTAATGTATTAAAATTAGTTAGTTCAGATGTTATAGAAAAAGATAAACTAGGTATAGCCGCAAGTTTGCCTAAAGTTTACTTAAACAAAGTAGATCAAGATACTTGGACTAACAGAGAAATGGAACTTTCTAGAACTAGTGAAAAAATTGGAACATTACATCAAAGAGAAAGAATTGATGCTACTGTAGAGTTTACTAGATACATTCCAAGAACAATGAGTTATATTGTTACTTGTAGTGTCAAAAATCAACATATTTTAAAATTTTTTACTGATAAAAAAATTGATTTGGGTAAAGAGATTACACTTGAAGGGTTTGTGAAGTCTCAATCTAAGGGTAAATATCACTCTGGATTTGAGACTGTCGTTAATCGAATCAAATTCGTTGAAGAGGATAAGTAACTTTACTAACAGAGCGGTTACCCGGGTGCCCGGGAGGTTGGAGACTCTTTAAACTAAAAACCAATATTTGCAAGACGATTAATAGACGTCTTTAAAACTATTAGACTAGAATGAACCTCTCTTAATAGATAGCGATCGAATAGAGAGGTTTTCCTTTTTAACCTGATAAATAGTATATGGTAGACACACAAGGAGAATACTATGGCAGAGGTAGAAGGAAAAGGCAACGTACACGTTGACTTGGAAAAATATACAGAGCTTGTCTTAAAAGTCGATGAGGCACAAGACAAGATTAATGAGATGAATAATCTCAGAAAAGAATTAGCGATAGCAACTGCGGCCGCTAAACCACAAGAAAGGTTTTCTTTTGGTGCATTATTTAGAGATGAAAATGACATCAATGAGAAGGCAATAATTGGGTTTGCAAGTTTTACACTAATGGTTGTATTTGGTGCATGTGATTTAATTACAGCATTTTGGGATATGGACTTAAAAATATCCGATACAATATACACATCATTTGTTGTTGTAACACTAGGTGCATTTGGTATTAGTGAGGCAGGAAAGGCCTTCAGCAAACAATAAAAACTATGAACGAATTTATAGAATGGCATAAAGACAGAACATTAGACTTTATAGAAAAGTATAATTTATCTATGTATCAGGTCGCTTGGCTCAGTTGGAGTAAGGGAGTGATAACAATGGCAATTCTTATTTGGATATTTTAATGTTTATTAAACACTTTGCAAGAATGTTGACACGAGAAGAACTCAGTGATGAGGACGTTATTGTGTATTTTGACATTGTGCAAAGTGTTGTACCAACTAAATTGCTTACTGCATACGATGAAGAAAAAGCAAAAGTTGGTATAGAAGTAATGGCATACACTAGCGAAGATGACGATGGTGATATGTTTATATACGAAATCATTCTAGAAGAAGAAATAGATGCAGATGAGGGTGATGAAATATCTAAAGAGTTATTTAAAGAATTTCCAGACGTAAAATTTACATTTGAAGCATCAGTAGAAGTTTAATGATCGTAGAAGTCCATTTTAATGGCGAAGAATTCCTTGCTTTTAATAAAAGTAACGGAGAAAAAATTACGGATAGTTCTATCCTCAACGTAATTGCATTTCAACAATTTCCAGGAGTTAAAGGTGTCTTTGAAATAAATGTTGACACAGCCGGAAGATCTGTTATAATAGAACCATTAACAATAAATATAGGCATACAGGACACATAACATGGCATTTAATAAAGTTTTTAACCAAGAAGAAATTGCAAGACTTAAAAAACTAGTTACTGAAGGAGACCAAGTTCTCCATGAAGTAGACGCTCTAAACACAGGCCTCCGTGAAACTGTTAAAGCAATAGCAGAAGAAATGGACCTTAAACCTAGTGTTTTAATGAAGGCAGTAAAAATAGCTCACAAAGCCAAGTTCCAAGAAGAATATGACAAGTTTGATGAACTTGAAACTATTTTGGAATCTATAGGCAAAACATTATAATCAATTGACTTTTTCCACATTTGCTGTATAATTACAGTATGAGAATACATCTATGAGTTTAATATTAGAGAAGGAAATTGTTGACTATATTTTAAGCCAAGAATATGATTGGAAGCCAAATGTAGCAATACCAGAAACATTTCCATTTAAAGATCAAATGGGAAGAAGATCTGATTACTCTGTAATAAAAAATAATAGATTACATAATAAAATTATGTCGTTTTTTGAGAATGCAAATGCATTTTATAATTTTAATTTAGATGGTAAGTGTAGTATAAAAATACAAAGATACAAAAATACAGGACATATAGATTGGCATATGGACGAAGAAATTAAAGAGGGTGTTGGCTCTCAAGGCTCAACAAATGTCAGAATGTTAAGTATGTCTATTTTACTAAATGATAATTTTGACGGTGGTAAAATACTAATTAAAAATGCAGACAAATGTCTTACTACAGAATATAATGGGCCTGTAGGTAAGGCTATTATATTTCCAAGCACTTGGATACATAAAGTAGAACCTATTACAAATGGAGAAAGATATGTCCTTACAGCATGGGCATACGGAGATATATGAGTTACGTAGACGCAATATATGAGCAAGGCAAAGATGTTGTTACAGTTGTAGAACGTATTGACGGAAAGCGAGTAATAAGAGAAATACAACCTGTACATAATTTTTACTATGCAGATCCCAAAGGTAAACACAGAAGTATATACGGAGACCCTGTATCAGAAGTTAGGTGTGCAAGCCTAAAAGACTTTAAAAAGAACATAGGCATAAACAATAACAATAAACTATTTGAGAGTGACTTAAGGCCACTTAATAAAGTATTAGCACAAGAGTATGTTAATGCAGAGCCTCCTAAACTTAATGTTTGCTTTTTAGATATTGAGGTAGACTTTGATCCACAACGTGGTTATAGTAGCCCAGATGATCCTTTCACACAAATAACTGCTGTAGGTGTTTATTTACAATGGATGGATGCCATGGTTTGTTTAGCAGTTCCTCCAAAAACATTAACTTGGGAACAAGCACAAGAAGTTGTAAAGCCTCTGCCTGAAGTTATGTTGTTTAGAACAGAAAAGGAAATGCTAGATACATTTTTAGAAATGATTGAAGATGCAGATGTGTTAAGTGGTTGGAATAGTGAGGGTTATGATATACCTTATATTATAAACAGAATTACTAAAACATTAGGTAAAGCAGAAACAAGACGTATGTGTTTAATGAAAAAACTACCTAAGTCTAGAAGTTATGAAAAGTTTGGTAAAGATGTAAACACTTATGATTTAGTTGGGAGAATACATTTAGACTACTTAGAGCTGTATAGGAAATACAACTATGAAGAACGACACAGTTACAGACTAGACTATATTGGTGAGATGGAAGTTGGTGAGAAGAAAGTTCCATATGAAGGTAGTTTGGATAGACTTTATAATCATGACTTCCTAAAGTTTTGTGAATATAACATACAAGACGTTATGTTGCTAGACAAAATGGACAAGAAGTTGCAGTTTATAGATTTAGCAAATCTTATTGCACATGAAAATACTGTATTGATTCCTACAACAATGGGAGCAGTAGCAACAACTGAACAAGCAATTATTAATGAAGCACACAGGCGTGATATGGTTGTTCCTGATAAGCCTAAAGAATCTGAACGTGATACAGCCGCAGGTGCCTTTGTGGCAAGTCCTAAAAAAGGATATCATGAGTGGGTAGGTAGTATGGATTTAAACAGTCTATACCCTAGTGTATTTAGGGCACTTAATATGGCGCCAGAAACTATTGTTGGCCAACTTCGTTTAGATTATACAGATGAAGAAATTAGTAATGCTATGCGATTAGAAAAGAAAAGTTTTGCAGACAGTTGGCATGGTAAGTTTGGCACAAATGAGTTTGAGTTTGTTAAGAGCAAAGACGTAGATCATGTTATGCATTTAGATATGGATGATGGCGGAACACATGAAGTCACAGGTGCTGATGTTTATAATTTAATTTTTAATAGTGGGCAACCGTGGAATATTAGTGCTAACGGTACAATATTTAAAACAGACTTTCAAGGTATTGTTCCTGGTTTATTAGAGTTTTGGTATACTGACAGACAACGTATGCAAGCCAAGAAAAAAGAGTCAGAAGGCGCAGAACAAATTTATTGGGATAAAAGACAGTTAGTTAAAAAGATCCAGTTAAACAGTTTATATGGTGCAATACTTAATCCTCATTGTAGATTTTATGATAAACGTATAGGACAAAGTACAACACTAACAGGCAGAGCTATTACAAAACACATGGCGGCTGAAACAAACAGAATGTTTACAGGCGAGTATGATTATGAAGGCGAAACAATAATTTATGGTGATACTGACTCTGTATATTTTAGTGCGGCACCTGTAATGAAAGATCAACAGTTAGATATGGATAGTGCGATTAAGTTATATGATCATGTATCTGATACTGTAAGCGATACGTTCCCACAATACTTGAAAGATACGTTTAATGTTCCTTTAGAAACAGGACAAGTGATGAAAGCAGGTAGAGAAGTTGTTGGCAGAGCTGGTTTGTTTTTAACTAAAAAGCGATATGGTATTTTATGTTTAGACATTGAAGGATATCAGCCTGAAGGCGGTAAACTAAAAGCAATGGGTTTAGAAATTAAACGTTCTGATACTCCTGAGTTTATACAAGACTTTTTAGAAGAACTTTTAGTAGATTGTTTAAATGGCTTAGGCGAAGATCACATTATAGAAAAAATAAAAGTATTTAAAAAGTATTTTAAAGATTTACAGCCTTGGGGTAAGGGTATGCCTAAACGTGCTAATAACGTTACTATGTACACAGCAAGGCTCTTAGAAAAAGCCACAGCACCACAAACAAATACATTACATAAAATAACCTCACTTAAAAATGAAGGCAAAAGTAATATGATTCCTGGTCATGTAAGAGCTAGTATAAATTGGAATAATCTTAAAAAAGCAAATAGTGATGCTTATAGTTTAAGTATTACAGATGGTATGAAAGTTGTTGTTTGTAAACTTAAAAATAATCCCATGGGCTATACAAGTGTTGCATATCCTACAGATGAATTAAATTTACCACAATGGTTTAAGGAACTTCCTTTTGATGAAGAGGCAATGGAAGAAACAGTTTTAGATAAAAAGATAGAAAATGTTATTGGTCCAATGAAATATGATCTAAGTAGAACAACACAGAGTGAAGCCTTTACACATTTTTTTGAGATTTAATGAAAAAAAAGAAAGCACAATTTGTAGGAAACTTAACTTCACATATAATAAGAACGATGGAAGAAATGAAAAAAAACGAAAAAAAAGGTAAAAAAGATCTTGACAATTCTAAATAGTAATGTATAATAATAAATTAATCTTTGGAGAAATGAATGGCAATTAAAGACATAATGAAAGATGTACTAAAACATACACATGGTTTAGGCATATTTGAAATGGTAAAGATTACAGGTGATGTTGAAAAAACTACTGTTGAAACAGTAGATCCAGATAAGACTGTAATTTTTAAAGGGGAAACACATAACCCATATCCAGAATTTGTAGACTCAACTGTTGGGTTGAGCAGAATGCAAGTTTTAGATGGATACTTAAAATATCCTGGATTTGACGGTGATGGTTCAGATACAAAAATTAACACACAAGATCGTAATGGTGAGTCTGTGCCTGTAGAAGTAGAATTTACAAGTGCTGATGGTAATGATGCACATTATAGATTTATGTTAGCAGATGTTATTAATCAACAACTTAAAGCAATTAAATTTAAAGGTGCTGAGTTTGATCTTAATATTGTGCCTAGTGATAAGAACTTAAAAGACTTATCTTACTTTAATAGTGTGTTGGGTGCCTTTGAAGCAAACTTTAGCCCTAAAACTGATGGTACTAGTTTATGGTTCCATATTGGTGATGGCGTAAGTGACAGAACAAAAATTTTAATTAATAGTGATATTGATGGTAGCATTACAGGTGACTGGAAATGGCCATTAGATATTGTATTAAAAATATTAAGGTTAAGTGATACTGGAAATTGTGTATTAAGTATCAATGACCAAGGCTTATTACAAATTATTGTAGATAGCGGAATGACAAAATACACATACTTATTACCTGCGAGAAGTTAAATTATGTACGATTTAGGAAAGACACAAAAAGATTATGCATTCTATCTGCCTGCTATTAGTAGTTTTTATGTCAAGCAATTAGAAAAACTTATTAATGAAGGTGCTCCAAGAATACCTGAAGGCTTTGAATTAGGCCATGAGGGTATGGATTTCCTAAAAGACAAAGACACATATTATCACTATCCATGGGGATTATATTCGGCCGGTCACGCTCAACTAGATTTACAGAAGTTAGATGGCGAGCCCATGATTACTGACAGAGACAGAAGTAAAACAATGATACTAGGAGACTCAGGTGGTTTCCAGATTGCTACAGGTGTTATTAAAATGGATTGGGAAAACGCAATTAATCCTAATGATCCTGAAAGGGAAAAACTTGTAGACAAAATTCTTAAATGGGAGGAAGAACAATGTGACTGGGCAATGACACTTGACGTTCCTCCTTTTGCGGCCTTCCCTCCTTTTAATAAGAAAACAGGATTAGAAACATTTGAGCAGACTATGACAATTAGTTTGTATAACTTAGACTACTATATGAAGAACAGAACACCAGGTAAGTGTAAGTTCTTAAATGTTATGAGTGGGGTAGATCAGCCTACATGTGATGAGTGGTATGAAAAAGTTAAACACTTTAGTGATCCTAAGTTTTGCCAAGAAGCATATGGTAACAGTGAACTAGCATTGGAAGGATATGCATTTGCTGATTTACAAAAACGTAATATGAGAATGGCACTAAGACGTATCTTAAAACTTAGAGAAGATGGACTACTTAAAGACAAAGGTTGGATACACTTCCTGGGTACAGGTAAATTAGACTGGGCATGTTACTTAACTAGCATACAAAGAATGCTAAGGAAACATGATAGTCCAGAAATATGTTTAAGCATGGATGCCGCAAGTCCGTTTGTTAATAGTGCATATGGTAGTACATATACACATAACAGTTTCCATCCTAAAAAGTTTAGTTACTTAATGGATAGAGCAATAGACAATCAGGAACTTAAAGGTTCTGACTTGCCTATGCCTTTTGCACACTCTCCTATTATGAGCAGACTTACTGTTGGAGATATTTGTGCAATGGCAGAAGGAGACTTAGACAAAAACGGTAAAGCAAAAGGTCCAGATAGTACAAGTTGGGACACACAGAGTTACTTATATTATATGGGGCATAGTGTCTACAATCATATTACTGCGGTACAAGAAGCAAACAGATTAGCAGATGTAGAAAAGTATAGAACTAATGTACACTATAGTGATTATATTAGTGATAAAAGTTCTGGTAAGAGCAATGAGTTTAGTCCTTATGTACCTGCAAAAGCATTATACTTTGATAGTTTTTGTCAGGAAGTATTAGATCCTAATTGTCCTGATCCATATCAATTAATAGAAGATAATATTAAATTATTAGATGAGTTAAGTTTTGGTGCAAAAACTAATGCAGGATTTGGTGCATTTTTTGAGGAAGAAGAATTCGATGCAGACGATGACATCAGTGCAAAAACACATGACATTATGTCTGGAGATTTTGAGGCATAGTAAGTGAAAGATAAACCTAATTTTAATGACGTAAAGTTCTTTGTAGGCAAAGAAGTAGAGCATACAGTTGCACAAGGTGAAGAAACTTTGTTTGTAGCAGGCTGGCAACCAGTACAAGAAATTTTAAGTAGAGCATTTAATGAAAAATGTACTCACATACATTTGTGTTACTTTGATCCAGACAGATTTGATCAATGGAAACTTTGGGAAGAGCTATTATTACATTTATGCGATAACGGTGTTAAAGTAACATTAGAGTTTGAAGTTAAGTATTGTGAAGATATATTTAAAATGGGTTTGCATGATTATAGCAATTTTATACCTGTTATAACTGCTGTTTTACCTAATTCGTCTAAATACAATTTCAATACAGCATTTAAGATTGCTGATAAAGGGTTTGACCAAACTAATGAAGGTACTTGGTCAATGCAATTACAAGATGTATTAGACAAAGAGCATTTTATTCCTTGGTCTAAATACTCTGATGGAGGCGATAAGCCAGTAGAATGAGAATAGATATTACAGCAACAGACGATGACGGAATTGAAACATCTGCCTCATATGACGGAGATTTTCAATATGAGGAAGATATTCAAGGATTAGTAGTTTTACTGTTTAAATTTCTCATAAAAAATGGTGCAGAAATACCAGAAGAACTGATTGAAGAACTTGATAAACTGTAAATAAAGTATGAAGAAGGCAGATTTTATATTGACAAACAAACACAAGGTGTTACAATAATACTATGAAAGAAGTAAAAGAAGCAACTAAAATGCCAGCAGGACTACATATTGAAAGTGGTTGGGCAGATAAAGACCGTAAAGAAGAACAGAAAAAGAGTGAAGATTTAAATGCTTGGCTTAAAGGCCAACTAGGTTTTGGGAGTTAATATATGAGAAGTATTTGGATAACATTTAGTAAAGAGGGCATACATTTTTATCCTGGAGCAGACACGAATCCTGCTACAGCAACAGGTGATGAGTATGACGTAAGTTTTTTAGGGTATAAACACAGACACATATTCCATTTTAAAGTATGGATAGAAGTGTTTCATGATGACAGAGACATTGAGTTTATACAATTTAAGAGATGGCTTGAAAGTTTATACAACGAAGACGTTGTACAACTTAATAACAAGTCATGCGAGATGATCGCAGATGATTTAGCGGCAGAGATTACCAACAGGTATCCAGGTCGTTATGTAAGGATTTCAGTAGCCGAAGATAATGAAAACGGTTGCGAAATGGAATATCCAGTTAATAATTAAGGAGAAAATAATGGAAACACATTTACAATTAAAAGTAGCATTTGAAACATATTTAGCAGAGCACGACAAGTTCGAGCAGAACGGTGTAAAAGCAAGTTCTACTAGAGCAAGAAAGGCACTTATGGAATTCACTAAACTTGCTAAAACAAGACGAACAGAGATTCAAGATAAAAGAAACTCAATGTAATGGAAAAACAAAACGACAGTAGTAATACAGAATCTAAGCCTAATATTATCAGCAAAGAAGAAGCAGATAAGAAAGGCGACTTTGCACAAAGTTTAGACGATAAGATTACTGATGTTGTTGACTATGGAGATTTAGGAGATGAGTAAGTTAATATATGTGCCACTAGAGCATATTGAAGGTAGATACACAATACACATGGATATTGCCATTGAGGAATATCTTGTTCGTGAAAATATTGAGTATATTAAAATTATGCCTACTTATGATACTCCTCCATTGCCTGAAGGACAGTTTTTAAATTCTGCTTTTACAAGTAAATTTAAAGCCTTACAGATTGCAGAAATATCAGATATGATAGAACGTGGTGTTATTACAGATGGTGACACTTTGTTTTTTAGTGATATTTGGTTCCCAGGAATAGAAAGTATTGCATATATGAAATACTTTAATAAAATGGATAATCTTAAAATTACAGGCTTAATACATGCAGGTAGTTTTACAGATACTGATTTTGTTCGCGACATGGAACGTTGGGCAAAGAACTTTGAAGATATTATTTTTGATATTAGCGACACAATTTATTGTGCAAGTAATTTTATTAAAAATGATATTATAAAGAAAAGGATGATAGATCCTAATAAACTAGTTGTATCTGGTTTACCTGTAGACTATAGTGGTTTAGATCCTCACAAAGGACAAACAAAGAAAAACATTGTTGTCTTTAATGGCAGAATATGTGATGAGAAACAACCTTGGTTATTTAATGAACTTGCAAAGCAAGTTAATGAAAGAATAACTGAAAATGTTGAGTTTATCAGGACACAAGATATGAACTATAGTAAAGAAGAATACTATGATTTATTAGGCAGGAGTAAGGCAGTAGTAAGTTATGCCTTACAAGAAAACTTTGGCTTTGGTGTTGCAGAAGCCGTTTACTTAGGTTGTACACCTGTATTACCTAACAGATTAGTTTATCCTGAATTATATCCAGATGTAAAACTATATGACAGATTTGATGAAAGTGTGGATATGGTTTGCGATGCGATAAACAATTATCAAGAGCAACAAATAGTCTTAGACACAGACAAAGTTATGATAACTTGGTTTGGAGAAGGAGATAAGACAGGAGAACCTGTATGAGCAGTAACGAAGATAAAACAATACTTGTAACAGGAGGTAGTGGCTTTATAGGTGGTGTAACCTGTAAGTTACTTGTAGCCTCTGGTTTTAATGTTATAAATGTTGATAGAGTAAAAAGAACTATAGAAGGTGTAACACAATATCCATTTGATATTAATAACTCTCAAATTAAAGGTGTTATAGAAATGACAAAGCCAGATGCAATTATACATTTGGCCGCAAATCATAGTGTACCTAAAAGTATTGCAGAAGCAAAAGTATATTACTCCAACAATGTTGAAAACTCTATCAAGTTATTAAATCATGCAATAGACGGCGGTGTTAAAAACTTTGTGTTTAGTAGTTCTAGTTCTGTTTATGGTGATTCAGACAACTTACTTAACTCAGAAATAGATGACATAAATCCTAAAACACCTTATGGTAGAACTAAAGCAATGGTGGAAACTATATTAGAAGATTTATCAGCAGTACACGATTTTAATTATAACAGTTTAAGATACTTTTGTGCCGCAGGTAGTTATGAAGGTTTTGGATATCAATTAGATCCAAAAGAACACATAATGCCTATTTTAGTTGATAAGGCACTTAATGGAGGAAAGTTTGTTGTTAATGGAGATGATTACGACACAATAGACGGTACCTGTATTAGAGATTATACTCATGTATTAGATATAGCAACTGCCCATCTGGCATCACTACATTATCTTTTTGATGGTGGAGAAAGTGGTGTGTTTAACATTGGAGCAGGCTCACCTAAAAGTATCAAACAAGTCATAGCAGAAGTAGAAGCACAAACTGGTAATACAGTTGATGTTGAATACGGTCCTAAAAGAGAAGGCGATGCCGCCAAAACAGATGCAAACATTTCGAAAGCAATGGATTTGTTTGGCTGGGAACCCGCAAACTCTTTAGAGGACATTGTAAAGACAGAAATCGAGTACCAATCCTCAAGTAAAAAATAACTTGACATCAAACTCTTTTCTGCTATAATACTATTATGGCGAAACTATATTATTCTAACACAGATCTTGAAAAAGATTTAAGCGAAATAACAAGACAAATCCATGTAAGTGGCTTTAAACCTGATGTAGTAATTGGGCCTGGCAGAGGAGCCTATGTAATGGGCGTAATGCTAAGTCACTACTTTGAAGTTCCTTTCCATGGCTTTGAATGGCAAACTAGAGATCATGAAATGATCAAGGAATCCACTAGGTTGGAAACAATTCTGTCTAAATACAGTAGTGATGATATTTTACTTGTTGATGACATAAATGATTCAGGGCATACTTTAAATGGTATTAAAGGTGTAGTTGACTTATGGGACTCACAAGAAAATAATAACCTATTGGCATTGCATGAAGGCATAAAGTATGCTACACTATTTGATAAAGAGAGTAGTGCATTTGAGCATGTAAGTTTTACAGGTAATGTAGTTACTCCAGAAGAAGAAAAATGGATTGTATTTCCTTATGAGGAGTGGTGGAAGTGAGTACGGTACAAAGTCTAACAAATCATTTAAAACATTTGGAAGACATACACCGAGAACTAGATAAGAAAATTACAAGGCATTGGGAACATCATGATAGTGATGATAAAATTAGGCAGGAAAAGTTAGAGAAACTTACCCTTAAAAGAGAAATAGAAGAGTTAAAAAATAAAATTAAGGAAATGGAAGATGAAAGTTAGTGAAAAAATAACTAAAAGAATTAAAGAAGCAGGTCATAAGTATTGGGCTAGTGATAATGTTTCTGAGTTTATGGATGAAGGTGATGATCAACAGTTGATTGAAGAACTTATTCCGCATTTTGAAGGTATTTTAGACACACTAATTATTGATAGGTATAATGATCCCAACAGTCAAGGTACTGCTAGACGTCTTGCTAAGATGTATATTAATGAGCTTATGTGGGGCAGATACAATAACATGCCTAATGCTACAGCATTTCCTAATGATATAGAAGAAGGTTATAAAGGCATGTTGGTTGTGAGAAGTGAAATACTAAGTATGTGTTCGCACCATCATCAGCCAGTTAAAGGTACTGCATACATAGGTATTATTGCAGGAGAAACTCTTATAGGGCTTTCTAAGTATACTAGAATTGCACAATGGTGTGCTAGACGTGGTACATTACAAGAAGAACTTGCAAATGATATTGCTAGAGAAATTAAAAAAGCAACAGGTAGTGTAAACTTAGGTGTATACATACAAGCAACACATGGTTGCGTAGAGAACAGAGGTGTATTAGCACACAGCAGTTTAACACAAACAACTGTTTTAGAAGGTAGATTTATGGAAGATCAAAGTACTAAGAAAGAGTTTTTTGATAATATTAAACTACAGCAACAACATTCTTGCGGAACCTAATGATTAATACTCGTAATGGCCATTTAGTACTAGGCAGACATGCAGTACCTGTTAGAGAGGTTACTAATGCAGTTTGTGACAGACAGGATATGGATTATATATGTTCAAGATATCCATTAAAGCCAGATGAGGTTATGGAGTGTATAGACTGTATTGCTGATTTAGACAATTTGGATCATGGTATCCATTTAGAGTTAAATAATGGTAGTGACGAAGTAGGTAAAGTTACTATAGAAACAAGACAAATGTCTGATACATTTTTTGTTAAAACTATACAATTTGGTAAAATATTTTTACCTCAAGAAGCAGACTTTAATATGCTATATGATAAAGGATTTCGTATGTGTGCAATAGAATCCTTTGAAGATGTGTTAAATAATAGTGTAGGTTATGAAAGTAGTGACTTGCATCTTATAGTATATAATGCTATAATGGATATTACAGACGAACAATTTGATGAAGAATTATTTGTAGAGTTTATGAAGGAACAGGATGAAGCAACCTAAATTAAGATATAGCGAAGCATTTTATAGTGTGCAAGGAGAAGGCAGATTTGTTGGTGTGCCTAGTATATTCCTGCGTGTATTTGGTTGCAATTTTGAATGTGCAGGTTTTGGACAAGAACGTGGTAAAATGATTGCTTCTGATAAAATGCCTTACTTTACAGATCCTAAAGCGGATAAAGAACACCCAGATGCTTATAAAAGCATTGAAGAATTACCTGTCACACCTATTGGGTGTGATTCTAGTGCCAGTTGGTCGAAGAAATATAAGCATTTGCAAATGACTCGATCTGCAGATGAAGTGTTTGATCACATCACATCTTTGATACCTAATGGCACTTTCACTGGCCAACACGGTGAAGACATACACTTGGTGATCACAGGTGGTGAACCGCTACTAGGGTGGCAACGTGTTTGGCCAGCACTTCTTAATATGTGCAGAGAGGTAGGACTAATAAATGTTACATTTGAAACAAATGGCTCCAAGGCTGTAACACCAGAATTAATTAATTATTTTAATGAAGAAGCAAAAGACTTACATGTTACTTGGAGTACATCTCCTAAACTGTCTATAAGTGGAGAGTTGCTAGAAGACACACTAATACCAGAACAGTTAGTAACAATGAACGAAGTAGAAAATAGTTTTTTATATAATAAATTTGTAGTACGTGACGAACTATGCTTACCAGATGTTGATAAATTTGTTAGTGCATATAAAGACGCAGGTGTAAAAATAGATAGTGTATTTTTAATGCCTGAAGGTGCAACATTAGAACAACAAACACTAACAGAAAAAGATGTAGCAGAAATCTGTATGAAGACAGGCTACAAGTTTAGTCCCAGATTGCATATCAATTTATTTGGTAATGCTTGGGGGACTTAGGAGATATTATGAACGAACACGATAAAAACTTTATAAAAAATATGAGCCCGTTATTAATAGCGGCAATGGTAATGTTTTTTATGCTAGTGGCATATGAAACAAAAGCAGATGATGTTGTGGGACATTCTTTTGATGGACTTCCAGTTTATAAGTCAGATACTGAAATAAAAGGAATTAAAGTTAATGACATTAGAGGTAGTTCTTACAATAGAGAAAATAATACATTAAATTTAAAGTTAAAGAATAAGAATGTAGAAGTACATTTTTATAACAACTGTTTTGAATTGTCATTTATGACAAACTTAGGATTTAAAAGTTTTAGTTCTGTAAGCAAATATAATATTGTATTAAGAAAAGGAGATGCCTTTGTGCCAATTAGTTTTGGCCAATCAGGATTCCCTTGCAGAATAAAAGCAATATATGAAGTCATTGAGGAGGCGGATAATGTCGAAGAAAACTAAATTACCATTTAGTATGATGCCTGCTAGTTGGGGTCTTAAGGGTAAGACTCGTGCTGTAGCAGAAGCAGAATATTATTATGAGGGTGAAGAATTAGAAGAAGTGTTAGCAGAACTTGACGCAGATAATGATACTGATAAAGAAATTGCTAAATTGGAAGTACAACTTAAAAATGACAAAATAGGCAAATATGAATTTGATAAAAAAGTTGCTGAGATAAAAGAAGAGCCATATGTAAATGTTCTTAAACTAGAAGTAAACCCTGAAAATGCAAAAGCAGGATATATGGAATTAGATTGGAACGATCATTTTGTTAAGTTTTTACATGAGAACGGTTATACTGCTGAGAACGATGAAGCAGTAGTAAACAAATGGTTTAATGATGTCTGCAGAACAGTATTAGTGCAAGAGTTAGCAGATCAAGATTACGGATTACAACAAGGAGAGACTGATGTCATCAGAACAGATGGAGACACAGGCGAAGACGAAACTAGCAATCCTAGTTAAGTCAATAGAGCCAATAGTTGAATCTCAATTAGCAGAGTTTACACCTGCTGAGATAGAATATATTTTGGCTAATTTTAGAAAACATCTAAAATATGACCTTACTAGAGACTTTGAACAAAGTCGTGAAAAAAACTTGAAAGAATCGCCTTTTGATGCTATAATAAACGACGACTTAGGATTTAACAATGAGTAAAAAGACATACATATTAGTAGATAGTTTAAACATGTTCTTCCGTGCTAAACACGTTGGTGGCGGTAGAGATATTGACATGCGTGTTGGTATGGCAATGCATATTATGTTTAACAGTATTAAAAAAGTTTGGAAAGACTTTGATGGTGATCATGTTGTTATGTGTTTAGAAGGTCGTTCATGGCGTAAGGACTTTTATACGCCTTACAAAGCAAACAGAAAAGTTACAATGGATAAAAGAAGTGTCAGAGAACAAGAAGATGACGAATTGTTTTTTGAGTCTTACAATGACATGGTAGAGTTTTTAGATAAACGTACAAATTGTAGTGTAATACAACAGCCTAATGCAGAAGCAGATGACTTAATTGCTACATGGATACAACAACATCCTGAAGACAACCATGTTATAATTAGTACAGATAGTGACTTTTATCAGCTCTTAGCACCTAATGTCACGCAGTATAACGGCACAACAGATCAAATAGTTAGTCTTGAAGGGTTTAAAAATGCAAAGACAGGAGAATGGGTTATAGATAAAAAGACTAGTGAAGTAAAAACTCCGGTTGTTCCTGAATGGGTATTGTTTGAAAAGTGTGTTAGAGGAGATAGCAGTGATAATGTGTTTAGTGCATACCCAGGTGCTAGACTAAAAGGTACTAAAAACAAGACAGGAATTACAGAAGCATATGAAGATAGACACACAGGCGGTTATAATTATAACAACTTTATGCTACAACGTTGGGTAGATCATGAGGAAGAAGAACATAGAGTTAAAGATGATTTTGAACGCAATAAGATTTTAATAGACTTAACTATGCAACCTGACGAAGTTAAAGCAGAGTGCAAAGCAAGAATAGATGAGGCAAAAGTACAAGAGCCAAAACAACAGGTTGGAATATATTTTATGAAGTTTTGTGCTAAATGGAACTTAGAACGTATGAGCCAGAATCCAGGAGACTATGCGGAGTTTATGAATGGCAAAGCCTGATCCTGTAGAAGAAGCAATGAAAAGAATTTGTTTGGATTGGCCTAAAAAACCGTATTGGATATATACTAGTCCTGATCAGGATAAAGTATATAGGCAAATGAGAAGAGATGTTTGTCCTGAATTATTTAAAAATAATAAAGGAGAACCAAATAAACAACTTTATTCCATAGGTGGAGTTGTAATTGGTAAGGATGAAGACTATGGAAACAAGGAGAATAAAGCATGGTAAAAGATAAAGGAAAAGCAACACTACAACAGATATCTGATGTAGCATGGCTTGTAAGACAAGGTAAAAATAAGTTAGGCATTTTAAATAAAGATGTGCAAAACCATTACTTTTATATTAATGGTAAAGAAATGGTCTCTTTAGACAACGAAGAAGACGTAGAGGAGTACTTTGGTAATACAGATATATTCCAAGAGCAAATTACTACATCTACCACAGAGCCAGAAGCATTTTATATTAAGGGACACCTTATAGATTATGAAACACCTTATCCTTTAGATCCTACAGAGCCTAACTATGATCCAGATGTTCCACTATATACTAAAACACCTGATAGTGATATATACTATGCCGCAGGTTGGTATTGCATTAACTTTGATAAGTGTTGGAAACATGGGCATGGTCCTAAATATAGTACACTTATAAAATATGGATTTAGAGGTCCTTTTAAAACTGAACAAGAATGTAAAATAATCCTTAAAAAGATTAATAAAGAAAGGAAAAATAGTGAACGAACTGGACAAACTACTTTTACATCTTAAAAATCTAAAAGATCAAGGCCACCAAGAGTTTACAATAAATGTCAAATATCTTAAAGACATTTTAGAAAGTCTTCCAAAGCAATCTTCTCCCTCTAAACGATCAAATATTGATTGGGTAGATGGCGGAACTTTTTCAGATGAGTGATCTGTATGTTTTACCTGAAGATTGTGGGTATAATAAAATTTTTAAATACAATTGGATTACTCCTGTATATGGATTGTCAATAAATCATATTCCAAATATAGATAATATTTGTAAAAAAAGATGGGGTTGGCATTTCAAGCCTAAACCAGATATGAACTACCTTGAAGAAAAATGGTTTGAAAAACAAAATATGGTACTGTCATTTGAAAGCAAGATAGACCTTATTATTTGCAAATTATCAATAGATGTGACTAAATAAAGGCATGAAAACAGGAGCAGGTACATTAAATTTTTGGAACACTAGAAGAAATTATGGTGTAGTAAGTGCTGGTAAATCAAATGTCTATTTAAAAAGACATCATATTACAAGTCCAACTCCTCCGTCAGTACTTAGTGCTGGAATGGAAGTAGAGTTCGATACAGAAATTAATGGTATGGAAATACAATCAACATGCGATTTAACACCTAGAATAAAAATATAATAATGAAAGTAGAAATATATAGCAAACCACAATGTCCTTTTTGCGTTCAAGCAAAAGCATTGGCAGAAAGAGAAGGCCACGAACTAACTTACAAGATGTTAGATGAGGACTTTGATAGAGAAACACTAATGGAAACATTTCCAGGTGCCAGAACATTCCCACAAATTATTGTTGATGGTGAGAAAATAGGCGGCTTTACAGAGTTTAAGGCATTAGTACTAGCAAGTAAATAAACAACTGTTTTAATCTAAAAATAAGATAAATATATGTATAGGAGAATACATATATGAGTAGACCAAAGCCTAAAATATTACTAGAAGCGGTTAATAAAAATACATATAAAGCAGAGCAAATACTATCTGCTGATGCTATTTTTAGTGTTTTCTATGACGGCAAACCAATTAACTTAAGAACATTACATACACTAGTATCCTATCCTGGACCAAAATATAAAAAAGTATCGTTTAGTAATAGTGGGCATGCCTTTAATTTAGCAGAGCGATTAAATAAAACTTTTTCAACAGATCTATTTACAGTAGTCATGCTTACCGAAGGTAAAGTGGTTACTGAAAATGACACCAAATAGTAAATACATTCAATATCAAATATTAGATAAAATTTTAACTTTTATTGAAGAAGGACTTTTAGAAAGTAAATCTAGACGTCCTGGATATAATAAAATGAATAAGTTCTATGAGCAGTTTTTAGACGATAGTAGAGTAGAAATAGCATATAAAATTTTTAATAACTTCAGAATAGACAACGGCGTTCCTAAAGGTATTAGGTTAACACACTTAGGCAATGAGTTATTAAAAAGGCAATTTACTGCATATGATTATAGTCATAGTGTAAATCCGACTCCTAAAATGTATCTAGTCTTAGACAAGCAAATGAAATGGCCTTATTATTTTACTAAGAAAAAAATGGTATTTTACGATCAAGAAGACTCTGCATGGTTTAAACTTAACGGTTCAGATATATCTGCTTTTATAGATGTAATATGAATAAAACATTTAAGATAAACAATCAAAACATACAAATATCCACTTTTGCTAAAACAGGAACAACTTTTATGGAATCATTGTGTGGAGAATACTCAGACATATCTAGAGATACATATACAAACCCTGATAAGCATTATATATCAGTAAGATACCCTTTAGACAGATTTATTTCAGGATTTTGCACGTTGTATTATCGCTCTCATCAGAATAACAAAACACCTGAGTATCAGGATTTATATACTAGAATAAGTAAGATGTCTTTACATGATGCTTTTTATGAATGTTATTACTCTCAAAAAAATAATTGGGATTTTGACGGCCATACAATAAAATCTTATTCTTTTATACCTGAAGACCATACAAATATAACTTTTATAAATTTTAGAGATATAGGTATATTATTAAGCCAATTAGGGTATAATCCAATAAACATTAATGATGTTTATTTTAACGACAATCCTAATAAAGATAAACAATATATTCATAATATTATACATTCAGACAAAGACCTGTATAATGATATACAAAATTATTTGGGTCAAGATTTAGGTATATACCAAAAATTACCAATTTTTAATTTTAATGCTTGACAATATCCTGTTTTAGTGTATAATAGTTGACATATCTAGTAATAATACTAGGTTTTCAAATAAGTAAGTAAAAATAGGAGAAGTCATATGACAACAACTACTACTAAAGAAGCCAAAGTGCTATCAGCACTACAGTCAGGTAGAACTTTAAGTTCTGCTCAACTAAGAGCTCAATTCGGAGCAGGTAACCCACAAGCAGTTATCCAAGCATTAAGATTTAAAGGTTTTTCAATCTATCTTAATACTGTAACTGACACAAAAGGCAGAAGCAGAAATGTTTACCGTTTAGGTACACCTTCAAGAGCTATAATTGCCGCTGGTTACAAAGCAATGGCTAACGGTACTGTCTAATCTTAGATAATACTTAATATAAAAGGGTACTTTTTAGTGCCCTTTTTTTTGGCTTGACAAAATTAATTTTTGTATTATAATAGTGGAATATTTAATAAAGGAGTAAAATATGGGTATTGTAGACGCAGGGAGATATAAATTCACATATGACGGTTCAATGTCATTTGAAAGTAATTTTTCATTGTGGGCACAAATAAACACAGAAGAAAAATTAGCATTTAATGAGCAACCTTACAGCAGAGAAGAGCAAGAAGAAATTTTTTCTAAACTTTTCAAAAATAAGGCTTGACTTAGATCATTTTTTTGTTATACTATTTGTATAGGTTAAATTAAGGAGTAACTAATATGGAAACATTAAACGTAAGAGCAAAATCAGTAAAGCCAATTATTTTAAGGGCTTTAAAGGTTAATAGACCAATTTTTATCTGGGGAGCACCTGGAATTGGTAAATCAGAATTAGTGCAAGGACTAGTTGACGAAGGTGAACTAGGCAATGCTTTAATGATTGATATGAGGTTGGCATTATTAGAGCCAACAGATCTAAGAGGGTACCCTTTTAGAAACCCTGAAACAAATCAAATGGAATGGAGCCCACCAAGTGACTTGCCTAGTCAAGACCTTGCCGCTTCAAATGACAATGTGGTATTGTTTTTGGACGAACTTAACTCAGCACCTCCTAGTGTACAGGCGGCGGCTTATCAATTAGTATTGAACAGAAGAATTGGACAATACAAATTACCTGATAATGTTAGAATTATTGCCGCAGGTAATAGAGAGACTGACAGAGGTGTTACATATAGAATGCCGGCACCGTTGGCTAACAGGTTTAGACATATTAATATGGAAGTAAACTTTGAAGACTGGTCACAATGGGCTATGCAAAATAGTGTACACCCTGATGTAATAGGTTATTTAAGTTTCTCTAAAGGCGATCTTTTTGACTTTGATGCAAAAAGTAGTTCACAATCTTTTGCAACACCAAGAAGTTGGACTTTTGTAAGTGAAATGTTAGCGGCAGATGGCTTCGACAATGCAGAAGCATTTGAACAGAAGGCCGAGATAGCAGGTGCTATTGGAGAAGGAATGGCAATCAAGTTTGTAGAACACAGAAAGATTGCTTCTAAACTTCCTAACCCTGATCAAATTATAGGCGGAGAAGTTAAAAAACTAGACACTAAACTGTCTAAAGAAATATCCGCCAAGTATTCACTTGTAGTTGGACTTGCATATGAGCTTAACGAAATGTTTAAAGACTCAGGTATTGACGACAAGTTTAGAAAAGCACTCAACAATGTTGTTAGATTTAGTTATGACAACTTTGAACCAGAAATGGTTGTGTTCTTATTTAAGACAATTATGAAGGACTATCAGATTAGATTTAATGTAAGAACTGATCTTGATAAAGAACTTCACAAAACTTTTAGTGAGAGGTACACAAAGTATATCGCCTAAGGGAGAGGCAAATTTCAAAAACTAGAGACCTACCTATGTTACTCCCTACCTAAGAATCTCTAGTTTGGTCCCCCAGGCAACTGGGGGATTTTTTTCTTTATAAGGTAAATATTATTATGCCACTAATTTACGACAAAGGATTTAGCACAGAAGCCGCAGAGCCTTCTAATATTATAGGTATTCACGATTCTAAAATTAAAAAAATTATTTTAGGTCAGTTAGCAGATAATGACGGATTTATTGATACTACATGGGCAAAACATGACTCCGAACTTGATGCTTTTATTGAAACTTGTAAAAAAGATAACAAACGAGTTTTTGTTTACAGTGGTCCAGATTGGGATAATCAGTATGGAGAGCCCGGCAGGGAAAATAGATATGGGTTTTTACATAATAAATTAAGTGAATGTAATACTATATACATTGGCAATACTTTAGGAAAATACTACTTTAGTTTTTGGATAGATTTTGTATATGAGAATTTAAACAAATTTACAGAATTTAACACATACGATATTAAAATACCTATGAAGTATTATATGTGCCTTAACAGGAAACCTCATCGTCATAGAATTGAACTAGTAAATCAACTTAGAGATCATGATCTTATGAATTTTGGCTATCTTAGTTTAGGGGGAGATCACTTAGTTAAATTATCAAAAGACATAAAAAATAAAGAAGGAGATAAGGCTGTAGGAGGAGATGTGGGTATTACTAATGATATCACTTCATTAGGACATCAGGATAATTGGAACAATCACTTTCTTAACGTTGTAAGCGAAACTACAACATATACAAATGTATTTTTAACGGAAAAAACGTTAAAGCCTATTATAGGCAGAAGGCCTTTTATTATTTTAGGTGATACAAATATATATTATCTACTAAAAGAATGGGGATTCGATACTTTTGATGACTTATTTGGTACCTGCAACTATACAGATCATCATAAAAGAATAGAATGGATAGTATCTAATATAACAGATCTAGTTAATAAAGGTGACGCTCATTTACCTGAATTATTTGAAAGTCTCAAGCCTAGATTAGAGCATAATTATCAAACTTTTTTAAAAGTTGCTGAAACTAATAGAAAAAACATACAAAATCTGCTTGACAATTAACACTTTTTTGCTATAATAATGGTATAGTTAAATTAAGGAGTAACTAATGTCAGATACAAAACAAGCAAGACAGGAGACAGCAAAAGATAGAGTTGCAAAGGCTCTAACTGAAATACCTGCAACTGATTTAACATCTGAGCAAATAGAAGATAAACTTATTAAAGCAAGAATAGAAATGTTAATTTCTGCACCTTTCTTTGGTAACTTGGCTACTAGGCTTAGATTTAAAGATGCTACAGAATGGTGTCCTACACTTGCTACTGACGGCAGATACTTTTATTATAACAGGAACTTTGTTGCCGCTCTTAGCGATGCAGAGATTGTATTTGGTATAGGACACGAAGTATTACATTGTGTTTATGACCATTTCGATGTCAATAGACGTGGTAACAGAGACCCTCGATTATGGAATATTGCAAATGACTATGTTATTAATGCTGATTTAATTGATGCTAAAATTGGAGAGGAGATTAAATTAGTACAAATTTGTTTTGATTGGAAATACAGAGGTATGGTATCAGAAGAAATTTATGATGATTTGTTCAAACAAGCAGAAGAAGAAGGCAGAGTAATTGAAGTTGAATCCTTTGATATGCATTTAGACAGAGAAGAAGGAGACGACGAAGGTGCCCAAGGACAAGGCGGTGAAGCCAACTCTGAAGGTGGCGATAAAGATGGCCCTGCAAAATATACTGCTGAAGAAAAAGAACAAATTTCTCAGGAGTTTAAAAATGCTACTATGCAAGCCGCCAAGGCGGCAGGTGCCGGTAATTTACCAGGCGGTGTAAAAAGAGCATTAGACCATTTATTAAATCCTCAATTAGATTGGAGACAACTAATTGCTATGCAAATACAGAGTGTTATTAGAAGTGATTACACTATGATGAATCCTAGTAGAAAAGGACTTAATGAAGGTTTTTACTTGCCAGGAATGGACAGAGAAACAACTATAGATGTTGCAATATCCATGGACGTATCAGGTTCCATATATGATGAAATGCTACGTGACTTTTTATCAGAAGTTAAAGGTATTATGGATCAGTATAACGACTTTAGAATACACTTATTCTGTTTTGATACTGAAGTACATAATCCAGTAACATTTACACCTCATAATATGGAAGAGTTTATGGAGTATGATATTCAAGGCGGTGGCGGTACTGAGTTTGATTGTGTATTTGATTACATGAAAGAAGCAGGTATTGTTCCTAAGAAACACATTATGTTTACTGACGGCTATCCTTGGGGTAGTTGGGGTGATGAAAACTATTGTGATACCTTGTTTATTGTACATGGTTCAGGTTACGGAGGTAAAACTCCTGTAGCACCATTTGGTATCACAGTACCATATACTAGAGATGACGATTAATTACACTTCTGTTCTTACTCGTGAGGACTGGGCAAATTTACACGGAAACGAGTTATATGTCCATATGTTGCGAAATAAAGTCAGAGTACAAATCGAAAAAGATACAAAAGTAAAAGGAACAGACGTTTCTTTTAAGATATCTGAAAAAGATTCGTTACTAGATACGGTACTTGATTACCTTAAAGAAGTCCCTGAAGACTTGGTTTATTACGATATAGAAGATGTTTATGGACATAAAACTATATATGTTTACTTTGCAAGTCCTATGGATAAGGAGAATTTTTTCCATTACTATAATATAGCAAATGGATTAAATAAAACTACAAAATAGACCATTTTTTTGAAGCACCTATTAAGTATAGTGTTAAATAGTGGTATATAATTTTTTATAATTGGAGAAATTTAAAATGGCTGATAAGAAACAACCAGAAGCAGAAGCAGTAGAAGATGTTGCACCTGCAGAAACAGAAGCACCAGAGGCTGAAGGAACTGAAGTTCCTGAAAGCATTGGCTTACAAGATCTACAGATATTAGCACAAATAGTAGACCTTGCATCACAAAGAGGCGCCTTTAGAGGTAATGAGCTCACACAGGTAGGAGCAGTATTTGATAAATTAAGTACTTTCCTAAACTTTGTCGCTGAGCAGAACAAGGCTAATGAAGAAGCAGAAGCAGAAGCAGAAGAAGATTCAGAAGCACCAGCAGAGGCTCCACAAGGAGAATAAAATGGCAGTATTAAAACATGTAGGAAAATATGGTGAAAAACCATGTGTAGTAGTTTTTAGAGAAGTACCAAACGAACCTGAAAATTGCTTAATTGTTGAAACAACTTCATTAGAAGATCAAAAACATGATGATTTAATGAACATTGTGCAAAGTTTAGAAGCTCAGGAATCAAATGAGATTTCAGAGGTTTTAAGCAGAAGACAATTTACAGATGGCAGTAATGTACTTAACGACTTACACTTTACTAAAAAACTTATTAAAGTATCAAGTGAGTTAGTGTTCTTAACACCTACGCCTACTGATAAAATTGCACTTGCAGAAGTAAATAAAGAAATTATGAAGTTAGATAATGGTTCTAATCCTCCTTTAAATACTGAAGCAAACCCTGATGTTATTATGGAACAACAGGCAGATGAATCATCTAATGAATCCAGAGCACAAGGATTACTGCAACAAGCAGAATTAATAGAAGGTGATGCAAAGGCAATGATTGAAGACGCAGAGTCTAAAAAATTGGCGGCTTACGAATTAGATCCTAGCCTGGCACCTAAAAAAGGACCAGGAAGACCACCTAAAGCATCGTAGTAATGGCCAAAGGTCCAGCTCGAATTATCGTACTCGGGCGTTCGAAAAACAGATCCAAAAAGATCAATGGATTCCTGAGTGAGATATTTACTCAGGAAATTCCGGCTGAATTTGTCAGTCTTATTACATTAAGATACGATGATGGTTCAGAAGCAGAAATATCAGTAATAGAAAATAACGTTGTAATTGATGACTTAAATTGGTTATTAAAACAAACTGACGTAGATAGACTTGTAGAAGAAGTTGAAATATTAGTTGAGTTAGACGTTATCCAAAACAAAATATCCAAACATTCCAGTAAACTTTTAGACAAGTATTTCCAAGAAGATTAGTTGACAAATCCTAATAAAATGCTATAATATGTAGTATAAATGTTAGGAGTAACATATGATTGAGATACTACAAGAAGTAACTGATTGGGGTAAATACAAAGTCAACAACGGCATATATCATATTAATAGTGCTGGAAAATTAGTTGCTTATCAACCAAACAAAAAATCTGAAGTACAAGTTCTTAATGTACCTAGCACACAATTTAGTAAATCTAGACGTAAGTTTATCAAAATAGGTGAACGTCCAGAAGAACTTGAAAGCCATATTATAAAGGTTACAGGTTCTAAAGGCAATGTTTATCTAGTAGATACTGAAAAGAAAACTTGTACTTGTCCTGGGTTTACATTTAGAGGTACTTGTAAACATATTAAAGAATATCTTTAATTTTAGGTATTGCTATATCAGTAGCCCATTTCTTTTGTGCATCAGCACTCAAATGATGACAATGATTATGATTAGGGTGATTAATAGGATCATCCATAAAATCAAAGTCCCATTGTAAAGCATCTGCAATACCTGTGTATAACTGTAAGTTCTTTTCAGGCACAAAATCATAAGTTAAACCGTGTATATAGTATTTGTGTTTTTCTTGATCAGTTAGTTTATAACGTTCTTGTATATTCTGTTTCCAGTTAAACGTATTTGGACAAAAAAGGAACGGTACATCTGCTCTTTGCATTTGGTTAACAGCACTTTCCATCATATAATACTGTTTGTGTGCTTCTAAATCTGTATCATATAAATGCAAATAAAACTGTCGCATTGTTTCCCATTGCTTCTTATTCATATGTTTAGGTAAATTATCCCACCAAACACATGCCTCTTCGTATGATCTATTAAAATCGTCTAATGAAACTAATCCTGTAATACTTTGATGCATTATTGTTGGTTTGTGTTTAGGATAATGCGGATGGTTCCACTCATTACTAACAAAATCATCTACATCATAGTCTGTGTGTATTAATCCATTTGCAGGTTCGTATAAATCGCCTTTATGATTCCAATCAAACCTATCTGGTGTAGTCCAGTTTACAATTATAAAATCAGGATTAAGATGTTTTATTGCATAGTCTATTTGCAAACGTATTGCAAAGTTACTGCCTCCTACTCTTGCAATATTTTGGTACTCCCAGCCAAAATGCTCAGACACAAAATGACCAAATTCAGTATCTGGATAAGCATGATCTCTACTGCTCCAACTACAACCGCAAACTACTAATTTCATATACATATTTACTTAAATATATGTATGGATAAAATTTATATTGGTTATGACGAGCATAATAGTTTTACTATGGAAGACAATCTTTCTAGATGTTTTGGCAATACAGATTACTTTGTATCTACTGATGTAAACTTTATTTCAGGCAAGTATATATACCATTTAATACTTACTGCTATGTTAGACGCAGAGTATGTGTTTGATATAAGCGATAAAGTAGTGCAAGATATACAAGATGACAAGTGTTTACTGCTCTTTGATTACACTTTTGAGAGTAGGAATAACAGTATAGAACATGAGTTCGACATGTATAAAAGTGTGATTAACAACACTTTAAGCAAATATAATATACAAAAACCCTATATATACGTTGATGGTAACCCATATAATAGGCATGATTTAGACTTATATTTTAATAGATTTATTATTGAAGTTGGCAGATCTTGTTTACATCCTATTGCAGATAATAGTGATGTAATGGTATTCGAAACAAAGCAATCTTTTGCAGAACGTGAGTATAAAATTGCAAGTTTTAACAGGCGTCCTGATGAAAACAGATTTAGATTTGTAGATCATTTTAAAGATAATGAAAATGTGCTATGTACGTTGGGTATGCCAGACAAATATGATTTAGATTTTTACCAACAAGATTATCCTGATCTTATTCCTATGTTGCCTTTAGAATACGATTTAATATTAGATTTAGATGTGCCTAATTTAGTAAGTATAATGGGTTGGGAGTTACAACAAGTAAGTTATATTCAAGTAGTAAATGAAAGTTTATTCCATTATGACAAAGACCACATGTTTATAAATGAAAAAACATTTAAACCTATTGCTTGTTTACAGCCGTTTATTATAAATGGAATGCCTGGAAGTTTAAAACACTTACATGACATAGGATTTAAAACATTTAGTAATTGGTGGGACGAAAGTTATGATGCAGAAATAGATTTTTTAAAACGATCTGATATGATTTTAGATATCGTTACAGAATTAGCATCATTAAATCATGCAGATTTTAGAGATATGTTAGAGGGTATGCATAAGACATTAATACATAACAGAAGCCTTTTAATGTCTTTACCAAGAAGGCATTCTATAGATTTATACAATCAAATTATTAATACTGGGTATTAATTTTTCTGCATAAGCCTTGTGAGCAAGAGGGGATATGTGGCTACTAAGAAATCGTCCTGGATTTTTATCATAATCTCCATATAAATTTGTATCAACTTCTGATAGCATACTTGCAACACCTTGTATTTTATTTTTCTCAGGTATCATATCCCAAAAAGGATAAAAACTATCCTTTAATATTTTTTGTGGATCTGTCTCACCACGTAATGTTTGTAAATCGTGTAAAAAATCCAATGTGTTTGGACTCATTAAATAAGGTATGCCTCTAGATTCTAACTCGTGGATAGCACTTTGCATTATATAAATTTGCTTGTGGCATTCTAAAGCAGTATCATACAAATTTGTGTAGTAATGTCTTAATGCTTTCCAATTTTGTTCACTACATGTAGATGACATTATAGGATAAACATCACATACTTCCTCAAAACTTAAACTAAGGTCCTCACAAAACAAACTTTGGAATGTACTAAATGCTATTGTAGGATCTATTAGTTCTCCAGCAGGATGAAGCTCATCGTTAGGCGAATGTTCGCCTGTTGCATAAGTTACTTGCCTTATTCCTTGTAAAGGATCGTATTCTTTGCCTGCAAAATTCCACTCTATTCTTGCAGGATTAGTCCAGTTTATTATTATAAAGTCTGGATTTAAGTTTTCTATTGCATGTTGTATTTGTAGTCTAATAATAAAATTACTTGCACTTATAACAGCAGTATTTTGATATTGCCAGCCGTAATGATCAGCAATTAGTTGCCCAAATTCTACACCTGGAGACGTTCTGTCTCTACTGCTCCAACTACAACCACTTACAATTAACTTCATTTTTTACTACGTTTTTGAACATAATTAAATGCAACATCTACTGCAACATAAAAAGGATCTTCCTGCATTGTAGGAGCCTTTAATTGGAAAAAAGGAATTTCTTCATCTCTAAACATTTCTAAAATTGCATTGTCTATGTTTATACTTTCGTCAAAATTTTGTGCTCTGCCTGTTTGTTCAAACTGTGGTGGTCTTTCTAACATAAAATTTATGTTTTCATATTTGTCATAGCACTCACGAGCAAGTTTATCTATTAAGTCGCTATACAAAGGACCGTCATATAGTTCCCTATATATACCACTTAACATTACAGGAGAGTCTGTAATAACATATTCTACTTTACCAACAAGCCTAAGTATTTTTCTATGCTGATGTACTAACATAAACAATTGATCTTTTAGCATAGGAACATTATCTTCCCATACACATTCTTTTGCAAACTCATTATTAAGTTCAACACTATAACCTGCCATATTCATTTTATAATATAACCCTGCGGCTTTAGTACTTTTGCCACTATTTGGTCCACCATAAAAATTTATTACTTTCATTTATAACCTATCTGCATGTGTCTTGTATAACTTGGTGTTTTTAAACTGCCAACAAAATGTGTTTTACTTAATGGATATTTTTCCTGCATTTCATCTGCAGTATAACATACGTTTATATGCCCGTCAAACTCTTCTGAATCGTTTGTTTGCATTACAATTAACTGATTACTACCTGCAGTTTCAAACCAATTTGTACTCATATGTTCGCAACTTGTATTAATTATAATATCAGGTGATACTTTAATTAATTCTCCACCTGTTTCGAATTCCATATGATTACAATCTAATAAATCTAAATCAGCAACTACACCTTTAAACTTCCAATTGTTTGCTACATGTTTTTGATTAAACTTTTCTGCTAACTCAATACTTTCTGCATCTATATCTATTCCATATATACGTTCTATTGTTAAAGCATTTAACATTGGTTCTACAATACTGCCTATCCAACAGCCTAATAATGCTACAGTTGTATTGCTAGGTAATGGTGTAACCTTATACAGTTCACCAAGCAACCAACTTTTACTTGCTAACTGTCCTTTACTGAAAGCATCACGTGGATATCTTCTATCCATTACTGCTCTTTCAAAATAACTTGGAGGAATTCGTAGAAAACTATTATCTATATATTCTTCTACTTCATTCCAACTATTCAGTTCTATCATATTCCATTTTTCTCCAGGTGTGGTATTAAAACTTTTTCCGTATAAATTTTATGACCTTCACATGTAGGGTGTAGTTCGTCTCCCATATAAGAATCTCCTAAATTTTGTTTGACCCAAGTTGATATTGGTTCATTCAAATAGTATGGATTATTATTAAAGATTTCATCAAACATATGATTCAGTGCCCAGTGTTCTCTATTATTAAACAAACTTTTTGGAATATCTCCTTCAGCAAACATAAAAACAAATTTTATTCCTTTAGCATCACAAAAGTTTTTTACTGCTAACATATTAAATAGATATTGTTCTAACAAATTTATAAAACTTTGGTAATATGTAAAATAATACGCAAAGTCATCATGATCTCTCCACAGATTCCAAAAATACCATCCAGTATTTTCTGATGTTGATGAATCGAAATAACAGCCTTGTTGGTTCCATGTTGGAGATCTATCGTAATCCTCTATATAATTTTTGTGATTCCTTAATTTAGTAGGTAATGGATCTTGAGCATTAAATAAACCACTTGCTCTATGTAATGTTGTAAATGCAACTACGCATAAAATTTCTTCTGCTTTGTAAAGTTTTAATGCTTCGTTACAATAATATATTGCTTTTCTTGATATTAAATCTGTACCTATAGAACCTTGTCCTGATAAAATAATGTATTCAGGATTGTATGCATCTTTTAAATGCTTTGGCCATGTACCCGTATGATTAGGTTCAGATAAACTGCAACCACTAGTTATTATTGCTTTCATATCTTTGTCGTATCCAGTTAAAGTCATTTATTTTATCTAGTTTTGCTAGATTATCTTTGTTCGCTTCCGCAAACTGGTTCCCCGCTAGTGCTCCGCTTACTGCTTCAGCAGTAAACTCCTCATCGCCCCTAGTGTTTATCCAAGTATCTAAACGTTGTTTACTTTCTGCATCTTCGTTAAGTGTGAGTTTAACACACTCTCTGAAAGCACTCCTCCAAGTGCTAAATGCATCAGTATTAAATTTAGTGACACAACTAACTTGTGGCATAGATTTAAATCTAGAACTTAGACCTGTTGTAAAATCTAATCCCCATGATGTGGCTTCTCTTACCATTTCAGTAGGGAATAATTTTACTCCTCCATATCCATATTCATCTTGTGTGATAGGATTTTTACTTGACCAAACATGTACAACTTCTTGATCGTAAACATCTGGTATGTAATCAAATATAAAATCTTTTTTTATTTCGGCATCAGCATCTACTACCCAAAACATTTTACTTTGCACTCTGGTAGATGCAATTTTATGTGCATTAAAAATGCCTTCAACATCTCTTACCCATATAAGGTTAAACAATAATCCGTTATTTCTTAGATGGTCTTGTAGTTTAGCAAATTTGTTGTCTGCTTTAGGTTCTTTGTAACTTAAAAATACAATATCATATGTATTAGTTTTACTGCCTATTTCTTTAACATAATTTATATTTTTTATTCTGTTTAATTTTAAGTCATCAGATTTTATGTCAGAATAATCATTAGTAGTAGGCCATAGACGTAAGCCTCCGTATGCATGTACCTTATTTGTGGTTGGATTTTGCTTTTGCCATGCATGTACTTTATTAGTTTGCGTTATTGCAGGCAGATATCCACGTTCGAGTACATTATTATCCACTTTCACATCTGGGTCTATAGTCCAAACAAAGGGGGTTTTTATATCCTTTATTGCGTTTATAAACTCGTTCTTTTCTAAACTTTGCAAGTGGATCACAGGCCATGTTGGCCTAAGGCTCGCTATAGTATTTATTTGTTTTAAGTTTTCAAAACTGTTGTTTTCTATGTCTTTGTCTGTATATTCATTGTTTAAAAACATCTGTTTAGGCACCAGTCTGACGCTCGTATATGCGTTGTCTTGGTTGAGAAATGCATGAATATACTTTTGATCCCATTGTGTAGGGTAATAACTAAATTTAAAATCTGGTTCTATCTGTGTAAAAGCATCTACAACCCAGTACATATTACTATCAGACTGTGCTGATAGACGCTCATAGACGCTCTGTAAGCCATTTTTGTAATCAGATGCCTGTAAGTAATATACTGGATATTCGTTTTGCATACATGCAGGTTCTCTTATATATTTTGGTCTGCCTTTTGTTTGTGCTACTTTAGGACATAGCATTACACCACTGTAATCATACTGTCTTTTTGTAATAGGATTTATCTTTTGCCATACATGAGTCTTTTGGTCGTCCCATGTATCTGGTACAAAATCAAAATTAAAATCTTCTATTACAGTTACATCTGGGTCTATAACCCAAAACCAGTCATGTTTAGTATTTGTTCTGCCTTCCTCTTCGCTACTAAATTTTTCAAACTCTATAATCTCTATGTCTGTCAGTAAACCTTGATACTTTACTTCTTCTTTATTAAAATTATTTGGTACTAATTTAATACCACCACATCTATTATCGCTTACATTAGTAATACTGCGTGGATACTTATGTTCTAATTGTTTAGGTATCTTAAAAACATTTATATATTTTTGATCGCTATATTCTGGTACCCATTTAATTGTTTCTGATAAAACGTGTTCAGAATCTATTAACCAAAATGCATCTGTTCTACTTTTCCTGCTATAGGTATTATAGTCAGTTAAATTATCTGTAAAGAAAATATCATACCTAACAGGCACAATATCTGTATGTAGTTTTTGCTTTGTAAAATCAAACTCTTTATGGACAAGGTATATACCAGCAACCCTATCGTCCCATAGTTCTGTTACTTCTGGTAAGTATCTATGCTCCAATCCCCATTTAAAAACATGTATATATTCTTTTTCATGACTTCCAGGAACATATAGAAGTTTTCCATTAAAATCGTAATCTCTATCAATAACCCAAAACCAATTTGTTTCAGATCTTTTTGTATAAAATTCAAATGTTTCAGCATCAAACTTTTTGTTTGTATAAAATACATCATAGTTCTCATCTTCTATAGGGCAGTCCTTGTGTATTTTTATTTCTGCGTCTTTCCATTTTTTAGGTACTAGTCTTATACCGCCTATTTCTTGTGGGTACTTTTCTGTTAGTTGGTATGGCATACGAAATGTATGTATCATATCTTGCTCAAAAGGATTAGGCACCCAATCAAAGGAATTGTGATTTACTTTATAATCCCAATCTACTAACCAAACATAATCTTCTATATATGTATTTCTTTGGCTGTAGTCATTGATATCTTTTACTAGTATAATAGGGTAGGATAACTTTATATCTAAAAAATTATGATACTTTGTATTGGCGGTTTTCCACTCTCTAGGGTATAGTTTTATACCACCTTCTTCTGCAGGATACTTATGCTCTAATTGTCCTCGTAGATGGAAACTATGTATAAAATTAGGTTCAAAATTACTAGGAGCCCAATTTATATCTTCTGGTAAAATATATTCTTTGTCTATACACCACACATGACTTGCAAAAGGATTTTTTTCAAAATATTTTCCTGGTGTTTTTGTGCCTAGTTTTTCAAAAGTTTTCTTACAAACAATTTTATTAATTTCTTTCGTGCCTTCTGACTTATTTTTTGGTAATAAAGTTACTCCACCATAGTTTTGGTTATCCCATTTCCATATATGAGTATATCCCATATCATAATTTTCAGGCCTATATTCAAATACATCTGTGTCTATAACTTCTATGTTAGGATCTATAACCCAATACATTTTTGTATTAGGTTTTATTTCTTTATGATCAGATACTTGCTTTGCAAATGGAAAATTATCTGCAAGTTTTTCGTTGTCTCCTATGTAAAATATATCAAACATTTTTAGGATACCTTTTTAAAAGTTTTTTTACTGCTTTAGATATTTCGCCAACACCTTCGTCTATCCTGCGATATTCTTCTAATATTTCTTCCCCTCTTACAGGACAAATACCAAAATGATCAGGCAAAAGGCCACTGCAAACGTGACATCTACCTTCTAATTTGCGTTGTATTTTGAACCAATCAATCTCTGACATGTACCTTTACCTCATAATGTTTGGCAAAGGCTTTCGCATCTTCTTCATCGTTTACAATAGGTTGTCCTTTAATGTTTAAACTTGTATTAAGTAACATTGGACAGCCTGTTTCGTTGTAAAACTCTGTGAGAAGTTTATGCAAGTCAGGATGTTCTGCTTTTCGTACTGTTTGTACTCTACTGGTTCCATCTTCATGAATTATAGCAGGAAACTCTTCTGGCTTTTTACACTTTGCAACAAACTGCATGTATGGTGCATGTGAAATACCTCCGGGCATTTCAAAATAATCATGCACATGTTCTTCCAAAATCATTGGTGCAAATGGTCTAAACTTTTGACGTTTTTTGATAACATTCATTTTATCCTTTACATCAGGCCCTCTTGGATCAGCACACAGGCTTCTATTACCTAATGCACGTGGTCCAAACTCAGCTCTTCCATTTGCTATTCCAAAGAGTTCCCCCTCTTTTAAACTTTTTAATGCTTTTTTAATTGGGTATTTACCCTTAATATTATAACCTAAATAAGGTGTTTCCCACTTAACACGTTCTCCAGTTTTGTTATATAACTCTAAAGCGGCGGCTCCTAAACTGCTACCACAATCTCCTGGATTAGGCATAATAAAAATATTTTTAAATATGTCAAATAATTGACTGTTAGCAACACAATTTAGTGCTACTCCTCCCATATAAACTAAATTACTACTTCCTGTAATTTCTTTGGCGTATTGAGCATACGCATTTACTCGTTGTTCAACTTGATCTTGTGCGGCCGCGGCCATATCAAATTCATCTACACCTACAAAACTGTTTTTAGGTAACCCTCTTTGTAAGTTTTCTTTACATTGTATTGTTCTTCTATGGCTCATCCATGGATGTTTCATTCTAAAAAATCTTTTACCCATCTTTTTACTTAATGGTTTCCAATTTTCTGGCTTACCATATGCCGCCATTCCCATTAAAATATATTCATCTTCCATAGGTTTTAGCCCTACATGATGTGTTACAGCACTATAAAATAAACCTAAACTGCTAGGATAAGATGTCGTATGCATTCGTTTAAGTTGTCCTTCCTTCCATTGCCAGATAGTTGCAGTATCAAATTCTCCTATAGCATCTATAACCATTACAGCACACTCATCGAAGTCACTACTTAATACTCCTGCGGCCGCATGTGTTTCGTGATGCAAATATTCTTTTATAGGTATATCTTTAAGTTCAGGATAGAACTTTTTTATCCACTTTCTTTGTGTGGGCTCTTTAAAACCGTACCAATTTCTTCCGTATATATTTCTTAGTTTTTTAAGCCATGCTTTTTCATGTAATACTATTACATCAGGTTTACCACCTTCCATTGCGGCACCTACTAATTCATGATTTATCCATGGATCATTCTTTTCTTTACTATAACGTTCTGAATGCCCAGCAAATTCTATTGTGCTATCCTGTAACATACAGGCACCAGCATCATGGAATCCAAAACTAAGACCTAAAATTCTCATTATCTATATACGAACGGGTCTCTCTTTCTTAGTTCTGCTAACTTCTTTTTAAGTAATTCTTCCTCTTCCTCGGTAAGATTTAAATCATCTTCTTTTCCAAACACTTTTTCTTCGTGTTCTTTTTGAGCGTCATTTTTTTCTCTTCTTTCTGTCATGTGTAGTATCTCCATCTATACATATCTATAAGGTCCTCTGCCATTCTTTTATATAACTCTTGATCAGTTATATGTTTGGTCTCACTAAAACCTTTAGGAAAAAGTTCCATATATTTTTCTATAAAACTCTCATGTGGTTTATAGTATTTACTTGTATCTATGGCGTTCCATAAAGGTATCTGGCAGTCTTCCTGTATGCTGTTAAACATGTTACAAAACATAAATTTTATATTTTTTGAATCTAAATATGTTTGTAATGCATACTGATATGTAATAGTATTTTTTAAACCTATACCCCAATCTGCTAAATGCAAATCAGCATATCTATAAAATTTTTGTAAGTCTTCGTTTTCGCTTTGTTTATCTAATGTGTAATCTTTCAAATCACCATCAAAACTAAACTCAAACCTTTCGTGTGTACTCCATCCTATAAAAACTATATCAACATTATTAGTTTCACAGTATTCTAATGTTGTACGAAGTATGCGATGATTTCCGCCACCGCCTTTAGAAATATTTGTTACATTAGCATTTAATTTTTCTGCTAAAAACTCTGCTAATCCTTTGTTGCATTCACTTGCTTCGGTATGGCTACAACCATTTAGTAAAATATTCATTATCTGTTTGAATGATATATTAGGCGATGCAGTTCTGGAAATGCTTCTTCCATACTTTCATTTCTCTGTTTGTCTAATATGTCTGTATATTTTCCGAAAGTAATTAATTCTCGCCTCCAATTCTCATGTCGTCTTTCTTTTAATGCGTTTATAGTTGCTGTAACAGTTTGAATATTAATATCTCTCTTTGCTAATATCTCACTTCTTTGCAACCATTGTTCTAGCCTACCTATAGCAACTTCCCTAACTTGATCAGGACAATTTCTAAAGTCTAAACTTGTTGGGTAATCGCATATAAGGAAGGTTACAAATATTTCTCTACCATATTCCTTTTCTAAAGATTCACAATAATCTAATAATTTTGTAATTGTGAGTACATTATAAATTTGTATTACTGGAGAAAAGTTTACAGTACCAACTACATCACTTGCACAATATTTTCTTATGTTTTTATCCACTTGTTTCCAGTGACTTGCACCACGTATGTATTCGTTCTCACTTCCATAAGCATCAACACTAACACACATTAATACACTTTTAAATTTTTCTACAAGATTTATAAAACGTTTTTGTACATTAGTCATATTACTATTAAATACTAAATCTATATCTTGGGCTAGGCCCATGTCCACACACTTTTCCATTATCCAATATACACGTTCTATGATAGTTGGTTCACCACCAGTAAAATATAATCTGTTCACACCAGGTAACCAATCTTCTACCTGCCTTAAAAACTCTGGATCGTCCTCCCAAGGTGTAACATGATCAGCAAAATGTCCCCATGTAAAATTATCTTTAATAAATTTCCCTACAGTAGGATCATTTGCTTCTATTTTGCTGTACTCTTTTTGTATTTGGCTGGAATTTTGTGGCTGACACATTCTGCATTTTAAATTACACATATTACCAAGTCTAAAATCTAAATACATTGGAGGCTCATCTACATGGTAGTCGTTTTCAATGCTTTTTTCTATTATTTCGTGTATTTTTTCTCCGTGTTCAGTGTACTCAAACCAGTCTCTGATATAGTTTAATCTGTAACTAGGAAATCCCATGTCTTCCTGATCGTAACATCTAGTACATTGATCAACACTTTCGCCTTCAATCATTTGACGCCTAACTTTCTTCATGTGATTATTGTTCCAAACAGTTTCAATTTTGTCACCATTGTTTAAATTAAACATAGTTCCATCGTCATTGTTAAATTGTTTTCTAGCAACACAGCAAAAATTAGCCGCTCCTGTAGGTTGAGTCATAAGTGTTATCCATGGATATGGACAAAACGTCTTATTGTTCATGTAGTCTCTATTACTCATAATGTATCTTTATTTATTGGCGTTCCAGTCTTTTTCTATTAATTTAAACAACTCAGGAAATGTTTTCTCAAATTGTTCTTGTCTAAATCTATCTATATTTTTTGTTTGTGTTAAAAAATTTAAATATTCTTCTTGTGGATAATCTTCGCCGTTCATAAAACTTAAAGTTCTTTGTACATGTTCTGCAGGATTATCACCGTATAATGCTGTAATTTTTTCCTTTACTCTTTTAGGTAAAACTTTAGGCGATATATGACTAGGTGTAAACACCATATTATAATGAATTTTTATTTCATTAAAATGTTTACTTATAAGTTCTGTTAATTCATTCATATGCATAATATTAAAAATACTAATAGTTTGGAATATACCTATATCAAATATATCTTTATTAAGTTTATCAAAATAGCCTAAATTTGTTATAACATCTGCAAAGTTTCCTGGATGTCTTATGTATTCAAATCTAGTATTTACGTCATCAATACTTACAAATATTTCTACTTTTTTAAATTGTTCCCATAGTTCTATTTTATCTTGTGGGAATATACTAGCATTTGTATTATATGCTAACCTTATATTTTTTGCTACATCTAACTCCACACATCTTTCTAATATTTCAAAATGTCTTTCTATTAAAAGAGGCTCACCACCAAAAAATTCTAATTTTTCTATACCTGTTAAATGTGTGTCTATGTCCTCCCAAAAATCTTCATTTGTTTTTGGCCACATTCCTAACTTGTTAAATTTTCTAGCACTCTCATTTTGAGGATTTAATTTTAGTTCTTCTTTTGCCCATTGGCTACTAGCAAAACTAGTACATATTCTACATTTAGAATTACATATATTTCCTAGTTTTAAATCTAATGCTTTTAAATTAGGAGTAAAATCTTCTCCCCAAAAAGTATTTTCTCTTAATCTTTTACTTTGTATTCCTGCTTTTTCTTCATGCCAACAATTTGCACAGGCATCTATTCTTTCATTATTTAAAAATTTGTTTTGTATATCTTTCAGCCATTTACTTTTTTTAACATCGCTTAATGTATCACCATTTGCTAAATTAAATTCTGTTCCATCATCTTTTTTAGCAGATTCCTGCATAATACAGCACACAGCCATTGTTCCATCTGTTCGAGCTTCTAAGTTTATAAAAGGTAGTACGCAACTCATATGCCTACCAACTCTGGATATACATCGTCAAAGTTTTCCTCTCTTAATTTATCAAACTCTACATTAAATGCTTTAAATTCATCTAGTAAATGAGTATGATCATCGTCTAAAAATTGCATTGAACTTTTGTAACCTTCTGTTGCTCTGCCTATATGGTCCTTTGGCTCTAACCATTTTAAATGTTTTTCCCATTTTGCTTTTATTTCTGCTTTTAAACTTTGTGGTAGGACACTCATTCTAAAACGTGGATTGTTTAGTAGTACATTCATATACCAATCTGCTGGTTGTATGTATCCTTTATCCACCCAACTTCTATGAAAGTCTGTAATATGCCAGGCATTATAGGCACTAACTGTTGCACTTATGTAAAAGTCTACTTCAGGAGAGCGTTCTCGCAGTTCTATAATGTTGTTCTCAACATCTTCCCATACTGTTCCTTTACGTTGATATTCTCCACGTGTTCCTTCTGCATCTAAACTTGCTCCTACACTTATGTTATCAAAATTTTTCCATAAGTCTAATACACTTTGCCCCTTATATTCTAATGTTGTAAAGTTTGTATTATAAAAAATTCGTATATCAGTTTTACCCATCTCAACAAGTCTGTTCATTATACCCCAATGCTCATCCATTAAAATAGGTTCACCACCAGCCCAATAAATTTGCTCTATATGTTCTAACATAGGATCAAATTCTTCCATAAAGCCATCTATGTCTTTACGAATTTGTATTATTCTTTCTGTTGGACTAACATTAAAAGTACTTGCTTTTGCATCTTTATACCAATTACTACTTAGTTCAGGTCCACAATATCTACAACGTAAATTACACACATTACTAAATCTAAAATCTAAATATACAATATGTAAATCATCTAAACTTCCATCTAGGTTTGTATTTTCAACTTTGTCCCAATGTGGTTGTAACCAATCTTTGTTGCTTCTTACTCTTAAACTGTCGTGTCCTTTTTCTTCTTTTTCATAACAACGTACACACTCTTTACATTTTTTACCGTTGAGCATGTTTAAACGAATTTGTTTCATTCTTTCGCTGTTCCAAACTTCTTCTAAACTGTTTTCACGTAAGTCACCTATATTGTTTTCCCATGGAGAGTCACAGCAAAGCATAGTTTTGCCATTAGGCCACGGGTGCATATGAATCCATGGTAGGATACACATTACATCATCTTCGTGATCTTCAATATTTGTGCTGAATTCCATGTTTATCCAATAGTTCTATTAATTCTGGGAATACTTCCCTCCAACCTTCTTCGTGTTGGCGTATTTTATCTAACTCGTCATTGTACCGACAAAAGTGTTCCCACTTAACTTCGTCCCAATCATCGTCATTATACATGCTTAACAATGTTCCGAGCTCATGTCTGTTACCCATC
>Ga0181420_1000024_pt1 | contig 46479 bp, 60 predicted proteins | sample 43SPOviralmetaG_FD_130145 | JGI IMG/M metagenome (GOLD analysis project Ga0181420, IMG submission 130145) | Marine viral communities from the oligotrophic San Pedro Time Series (SPOT) site, San Pedro Channel, CA, USA - 43 SPOT_SRF_2013-05-22 | ecosystem: Environmental > Aquatic > Marine > Strait... | reverse complement strand
GAATAAGGGAAAGGGGTTCAACTATGATCCAGCATCTTGAACCCCCTTGGGTGGGGGTATTAATTTATTTTTGCTAGACAAAGAAAAAGAACCGTTCTCTCTACATTAATTATTTTCTATAGTAGCCACCCATAAATATTTGTTTTAATTGATAATCTTATTAACATAGCATAGAGATACATTGTCTATTCTATTATAGTTGAGTTACTCATCATGTTCGCTGGGTTTCCCCAAAATTAAAAACGAATTTTGACCCAGCAGTTCTCTCTATATAGATTCTTATTTCTTCAAAAAGAGTACTGAATTTTGTAACTTAATCAAAGCTATCGGATAATTTAAAATAATATAAAGCAACCCCATTATTTTAAATTATCAATTATAACATAACTCTAACTAACATCACAAACTACGTGATGAAAGTTAGAGATAATGTTATAATTCTTTGATTAAGTTCCAAAATTTAGTGGTATTATCTTTGAAATAAGAAACTATATATTTCTAACTTAAATTTAAAAGGAGTAACTGTTATGGCTATACAAACAATGCCTTATTGCAAAAAACGAAGTATTACTTACTTAAAAATCTTTGGTGTTTACGATACCAGAGTCGTGGGTAAAGACCAACTAATCTTTGGTATTTGGAGACAGTCATCTCTTATACAACAACCAATGCCAAACGGAAAAACTTTAACGCTACCTCTATTTGAATTCCATGAAAAGCTTATGGTTCAAATCGAAGAAGGTATCAACACCTTAAAAGCACATAGAGCTTGGCGTGACTTCCAATATCTTACACATTTAAACGAAACTAGGAGATACTTATGAACATAGCAATTGTAGGTGGTAGAGATTTCGATGATTATGATTTATTAACTAAATCTGTCATCAAGCATTACGATATAACAGAAATTGATGGTATAGTTTCTGGTGGTGCTAAAGGGGCTGATTCATTAGCTGAAAGATATGCTAAAGAACATGACATTTATATGAAAGTTTTTCCTGCTGAATGGGATTTGTATGGTAAATCAGCAGGGTTCAGACGCAATGTCAGGATAATAACAAGCTCTGACATTGTGTTTGCCTTTTGGGACGGTCATTCAAAAGGTACAAAGCATAGCATTGACATTGCGAGAAAGCAAAACAAAATTTTGCATATTATTAACTACTAGGAGAAATAAAATGAATGGATTTAAACATTTAAAAAGGGTTGCATGTAATTTGCAACCTCGCATGATGGATATCTCTAAAGCAACCAAGCGAGATTGTAAAGCCTCAAATCTTGGAACACTGTTTCCAGGTTGGTCTACTTGGTACGGTGATGTTGATTACACTTACACAGGTAACTCTCATCCAGCACAACCCTTTAGCAAAGGGTTCGAGGCTTTAGCTCGGAAAGTAGAAAAACTTTCCGATGTACCACAAGGGTACTTTAACTCTGCACTAATGAACATTATCCCAAAAGGAAAAGGCATTGGAGCACACGCAGATGACGAAAACATTTTCCAACTTACCCGTGAAATATGGATAAGAGAGAAACAAATTTCAGAGGCAACTTTCGGAGCTGTTGCAACAGTATCACTAGGTGGTGACGCTATAATAACTATATCGGAAAATGCTACTAACAACAGCAAAGACTACCTGATTAAATCAGGTGATATCTACATAATGCCAGAAGGTAACTTCCAAGCATTATATAAACACAAGGTTGGCTTGGCGATTGGTAAAAATCGCATGAGCCTAACCTTTAGACACACTAACTAAAAGGAGACGGTCATGCAAGATGAGTTTCAATTAATAACTAAAGGTCTTAAAACAAAGACAGTTAGTGAATTAACTGACAAACTAATAGCTGAAGGTTGGCGATTTGTCAGATTTCTAAAAAATTCAGAGGTGGACCTTCCTGAATTTTTGGCTCTTGAAGAAGAACGAAAGCTTCAAGAACTTGAAGAGTCAGTTGACGCAAAAGCTAAAATCATTGAACCATATTCTAAATATAGTGATTTTGTTGAAGAAACTGATAATGGTTCAAGATGGAGTGATAAGATTGATATTTATTAGTCGGTCATGTGTCTTGAAAGTCAGCAAGGACTCGCTCACGAGCCTTGCTGATTTCCAGTAAAGGTTTAATTTTTTTTTAAATTATATGGAGTATATGTTATGAGTAATACAAAAACTGAAGTAGAAAATGAAGTAGAAGAAGTTGTACTAACTGCAGAGCAAAAACAAGCTAAATTAGCTGAAGCTAAAGAAAAAGCAGAAAGAGACGCTAATATTAATGCTTGGGTTGCAAAGAGAGATGCATTAATTGACGCTTTAGACCTACGCAATCAAAGTATCAATATGATATTTCATATTCAGAAAGAACTTGAACAATCTAAAATTTCTAAATATATGGAATATGCAAGGTCAAATAAAGATTTAATTGAAACTTCTTATAACTTTTTAGATTCTATAGGTAAAGCACAATCTGCTTATAAAGCTAAAACAAATGAAAATATAGCTAAAAGTCAAGCATCTTTTCAAGCAAAATCAGTAAGTAGAGTTGGTTCATAATCCCAGGGAAAATTAAATTTCTATGAAAATTTTCCCTTCGTTAAAACTAAAGGAGCAGAGAGAATATCTCTGTTCCTTTTTTTTAATTCAAAAACTTATTCAAAAAATGATAACCCTATTTTTTGATTTATATATTAGTATACATGCAAGCCTGCATGTTTCTCATACTAATCCCAAAATCAACAGCACGCTCTTAATCAATAGTGGTCGGTCATTTCTACCAAGGAGAAAATCATGACTTCAATAGCCAACTGCTTTTTTTTTAATATCATGAAATGAATTTTAGGAGTATATTATGAACAATAAAGAATTAGAATTTTTATTTGCTAAACACAGTGTTCCAACTAATATTAGTTTTTTAGCTAAAGTACAAACATTGATATCAAAACATAATTGTAAGTATGATTATATTATGCCATTATACAATGCCTATATGTTAAAAGCTGATAAATATTATAATCACTGTAAACATCATAATCAATAAGGAGTATATTATGGAATATGAACAATGGTATCATACTGTTGCATTGCAAGAGTATGCATTAGAAACTTTACAACAAGAGTATTGTTATCAATACATGAAAATTAATGGTAAATATCCTTTGCCTAATGTAATGGATCGTGTTACACTTATAAATGAAATAAACATGTTGCGTCGAGTCTCGGCTCAACAAGGTTGAGAGCCTCGTCTCTACTGTAGTAAAAAAAGTAAATTTTATTAACAACTTGGAGTAAGTTATGGTAATTAGATATATAACTAAAAACTTGTTTGATGTATTTTGGAAAGATGGTTGGGATAACTGTGTTCGTATTAAACGAAAAGATAAAAGCTTTCGTATAGTAAGAGCATGGAAAAAACCACCACGAGATGTCTTTGAATTTATTAAAGGAGAATGCAAATGAAACCAATTAGTGCTCAAACCTTTTGTAATAAGTATCCTTTAAATCCTGATATTACAGGTAAAAAGATTGCTAATATTACTGATGATTTATATATTATACAATCTAAACATAAAAGACAAAATTATGCAAGACATTATACAGAAGATAAAGATACTTTTATAGGACCAATTCAAACTCATTATTATATACCTGTCTATAAACTAATGTCTAGAAGTTTTAGTGAAAGTTTAAAAGAAAACGGACATAAAGATCAATGTTTACTTGCTTGGAATTATGATGGTGTCTATACATATAAAAGAGATGCATGTACAAATTTCTGTAAAGAATTAACTTCTTTAACAGGACAAAACATAAGTCTTAATTGGTCTAGAAAGAATGGTGAATGGTTAGTAGATGCAATCTATTATAAAATGAACCCTCTTCAAATGCGTTATCGTGATGGTAGATTAAAAACAGGATTTAAGAATCATTTAATAAGAAGAATAAAAGGTTTCTCTCAAAATTCCTGGGTTCTTAAAGAAATGCTTTTTGTATTACAAGATGAACTTGGTGGTATAAATCTTACTGATGATGCATATCCTTCATCAATAGAAGAACCAGAAATTGATTCTGTTGTAGTTGAAATGAATACTTGGTTAGATAATCCATATCCAAATATTGTATCTTGTCATATTACAAATACAATAGGCTTAAGTTCTCAATTACAATATGTAAATATAGGTGGAAGAAGAAACTATATTATAAGAGATGTTAATTTAGAAGAGTATGGATATACAAATGAAAATCAAGTCTGGTTATTAGAAGATGAGATAATGATTAATGGTAATGTCTATAATAAAGATGAAGTAGAGATTACTAGATGTCATGAATGTAATTCAAAATGTGTTGTTGAAGAAACAAGAGAGAATCTATGTGTTGAGTGTCTTGGTCGTGATTATAGAATACATAACTATAGTCATAGAGTAGAAGAAACACTTGGATTCTTAAAGAAAGGTAAGAATCCTAATGAACCATACATTGGTATTGAAATGGAATACCAAGTTGACAATAGAAATTCAGGTCGGCTTTATACAGGTGATAAACTATCACAACATGCATTAATGAAAGATGATGGTAGTATTGACAGCGGGTTTGAGATAGTATCTAGACCTGCATCTTATCATGCTCATATGCTTAAGTACGAGTCATTCCTTGATGATTTACCTGAATTCATTCATCCTCATAAATCATGTGGTATGCATGTTCACATAAGTAGAACAGCATTTACATATTTAGGTGCGGGAAAATTCACAGAGTTTATGAATCGTACTGATAATCTGAAGTTCATTAAGCTTATAGCTGGTCGGGGAACTACTAACTATCAAAGAAATGATCCTGATTATACTCTTAAGAAACCTTTAAGACAAGTTATGCATGATGAGTATTCAGAAAGATATAACTTTGTAAACTTAAATAATAAAGCAACAATCGAGCTTCGTATATTTGCTAGCCCAAAGGATAGCAAAGAATTCAAAATACGAATGCAGTTTGTAAATGCAATGATTCAATATTGCAAACCAGGTGCTCTTACTGGTACACTTCAAGAGCAAACAAGCTTTGGTTCATTCATCAAGTGGTTAGAGAGATCGAAGAAAGAATTCAAAGAATTATACACACACATTAAGGAGTCAACAATATGTGCATAGCAATATATAAACCAGAAGATAAGAAAATTAGTAAGAAAGTTTTAAAAAGGTGTTACGATGCTAACCCTGATGGAGCAGGCTTTATGTTTGCTGAAGATAAAGAACTACATCTACATAAGGGTTACTTTAATTTTGATGAATTCTATAAAGAATATAAACCTCATGAAAAGAAACAAACTCTTATTCATTTCCGTATTAAAACACACGGTAAATTAAATAAGAAAAATTGTCATCCTTTTCTTGTTAATAACTCATTAGGTTTTATACATAATGGTATTATTTCAGGGTATGGTGATGATAAGCTATCTGATACCATACAATTTAATGAGGCAATTCTTAAAAAGATTGTAGCAAAACATGGTAACATGGGATTGTTTGATGATCCAATGGTTGAACTAATTGAAAATGTAATTGGCTATAGTAAATTAGTTTTTCTTGATAGACATGGTAACTTTAATATCATGAATGAAGAGAAAGGTCATTGGTACAATGGAGTTTGGTATAGTAATGATAGTCATAAAGAAAGACAAACAACATTTGACTATTATAAAGGTAGAAACTGGAATCATTCAGATGTATGGCAAGGTAATAAAAAGCAAGATACGCTTTCTCTCGGAGCTAAAGCACCGGAATCAAGCTCTCTTGCTTCAGGTGATTTTGTAGAATTAAAAGAAGATTATGTATTAGGTGATGGTGATCAAACTATATACCTTAAAAGAGGTGATTGGTTTGAAATCAAAAGTATTGAAGGTGATACTTGTACTCTTGTTGATAGTGATCTTCATAAACAGAGCATTGTATATCCAAATATTAAATGTTCTGATTTAGAAGATTGGTCTGATAAATCTAATGACATACAAGAAGTAACAGAATGGGATCAAGGATTCTATAAAGGTAAATAGATTCATCATTAAGCACGACCCTCCAGAAGCCGAAGGCTTGGGAGTGCGTAAATGATGAATAAACAGTAAGCACGGAACCCGTTGGGTGAAGTGCGTAACTGTTTAACTTAAGGAGTAAATTATGTTAAAAGAAAAATTATATAAAGTATATAGTGATAATAAGTTAATTGCAATTCATAAAGGTAAATTAAATGAAAGTATTATAGATACTTTAGAAGGATTTGGATGTAAAGTTATTAAACAGTAAGCAAAGCGGTGTAGCTTTGCGTAACTGTTTGACTTTAAACATTTTATATGGTATAATATAATTATGGATACAGAAATTATTATGTATGTATGTATTGCTGGTATACTAATAGAACAATTAGTATTATAATACAGCAGAGCACGATAAGATCTACCAGTAGTGGTCTGAGCTTGCGAAGCCACGGATGGGTTGATCTGGTAGTGCGTATGCTGTAACGAGGAATAAGCACGGTAAGCTCAGACAGCTTTAGCTGTAGAGCTGCGAGTGCGTAATTACGAGGAAATTTTATTTGAAACTATTTGTATATGGACTTCTTAAGGAAGGCTATTCGTTGAACTCTGTTCTATCTAAGAGTAAAAAAATAGGAGACTATACTACTAAATGTAAAGGTTTAGTTATGTCTGGATTTTCCTACCCATTTATATGGGAAAATAAGTACTCTAAATATAATATTAAAGGGGAACTTTATGAAGTAAATAAATCTGATTTGCAAAATGCAAATCGCATTGAACTTGGTGCTGGATATAATTTAAAAGAATTAGATAAAGATATCTTTGGATATGTTTATCCAGAGCCTATAGAATTAAACTCATCTAGAGTTGATGTAAATGATGAGGAAAAATATTATGAATGGAGAAAGTAATGAGATGTATAGCTTGTGATAGAAACTTATCTGATGCTGAATCTACTAGAAAAGATCACAACACAGGGAAGTATGTAGATTTATGTAATCAATGTATAAGATCTGTTAATGAGGATTTAAGTACAGATGAATATAATGAATTTAATTATGAAGAGTAAGCAGTTATGCCCGGCTCCACACGTAGTGGGGAAAAGGGCACTACTGCGTAACTCTGTAAGATTACTTATTCATTACATACATAGTAACTTCAAATCCGAATCTCATTTCAGTTGCTTGAGGTGTGGTCCACATAAGTTTATCCTTTCATAAAAGTATAGAAACTTTATTGATTCTATACTTATAGTATAACACAGTATGTGATTTTTAACGTATGTAAAAGTATTAATTTTAACTAAGGAAATGTATGAGTCAGTTTATTAAGTTAGGTCCTTGTCCACACTGTGGATCCAGGGACAATCGTGCTGAATATACTAATGGTTTCTGGTGCTTTGGTTGTAGTAAATATGATCCAAAGAATGATACTAATAGTCTACGATTAAGGCTAAATACAAAGAGCCCACAAGATGTAGACAATAGCCAACTGGAAACAATACAGGAGATACCTATGAAAGCAATGCAATGGCTACTTAAATATAATATAACTCTTGATGAGATTAAAAGATATGGTATTAAATGGGAACCAATAAGAAAACTACTTGTATTAATAGAACGTAAAAACTATTGGCAAGGTAGAAACTTTGGGTTTGGTAAAATAAAATATATGTCTAGTGGAAATAAACCCTTGACAATATATGGTAAGGGTGATAAACTATTAGTAGTTGAAGATGTTTTATCAGCAATTAAAATTGCAAGATTAAGACAAGAGGGATACTGTGCTACTCCCTTGCTTGGCTCCTCTATGAGCAAGCAAGCTGAGCAGCAGCTACTAAAACGATATGAAAATATATCTGTTTGGCTTGACAGAGATAAGGCTAAAAATGCAATAAGAATAAGAAATAGATTACGTAGTTTAGGTATATCAAGTAGGGCTATCATAACACCACTTGATCCAAAAGAATATAATAGAACGGAGATACTTGAATGGTTGAAGAGTTAATAATCAATTTGTTTTGTAATGATAGAATATACTATGACAAATACTATAAACATATTAATTTAAATTATATTAAAATTAATTTTATTAATCTATATAAATTGTTTTTAGTTGTTGCTAATTTTTATAAGAAAAATAACAACAAATCTATTAGTAGATCAGATTTAGAAATTGCTTATCATAGTAATTATTTATTAGAAAATAGTGAACGTGATGAACTATCTGATACACTAACTAGAATATTAGATCATGATGTTAATATACAAAATGTAACAGAGTATCTTAACTCTCATCGTAAACGATGCCTATCTGGAGAGATAGCTAAGCTTGCATTAGATGTTGAAGATGGTAGTGCTGAACCTCATGAACTTATAGAAAAGTTACAAGAGTTTGACCATGAAAAGATTGAAGAAGATAAAATAGATTCTGTCAATATGAACTTACAAGATTTGTACCAATCACAAATCGCAACACCTGGATTAAGGTGGCGATTGAATTGGTTAAACAAATCTCTTGGTTCATTGAGACAAGGAGACTTTGGTTTTATATTTGCAAGACCAGAGACAGGTAAGACTACCTTCTTAGCTTCAGAGATGACTCATATGATAACCCAAACAGAGGGAGACATTCTATGGTTTAACAATGAGGAGCAGGGTAAGAAGGTAGCAGTAAGATGCTATCAAGCATTGCTTGGTAAAACAAATAAAGAGTTGTTTGAATCACTAGAAGATAATTCAAAAACATATAAAGATAAGATACAAAATAGATTAAAGATATATGACTTTGAAGATTCATCTAGAGCTAATAGGATAGAGCAAATAATTAAAACAACTAATCCCTCATTGATTATCTTTGATCAGATAGATAAGATAAAAGGATTTAAAATGGATAGATATGATTTAGAATTGAAGGCTACATATCAATGGGCTAGAGAAATAGCTAAGATGTATGCTCCTGTAATAGCTGTGAGCCAAGCAGGCGGAACAGCTGAAGGTAAGCTATGGTTGACTATGGATGATGTTGATAGTAGTAAGACAGCTAAACAAGGTGAGGCTGACTGGATACTAGGCATTGGTAAAGAGCAAGACAATACTAGTAATATGAGATTCTTAAATATTAGTAAGAATAAATTGTTAGGTGATAATGATACATTGCCTGACCTTAGGCATGGCAATGCACAAGTCATGATTAAACCAGAGATAGCGAGGTATGAAGAACTATGAGTTACTTAGTATTAGATGTTGAAACAACTATTAGTAATAAGGGTAATCCATTTGATAAAACAAATAAACTAATGATGGTTGGTTTATTAAATGATAAAGAAGTAGCAATACATGATGTAGAATACTCCGTTGATCCCTACAAGGAATTGCTTGATAACATTCAATTAGCCGTGGATGCAGCAGATGTGCTTGTAGGGTTTAATATTAAATTTGATTTACATTGGCTACGTAGATATGGTATTGACTTTAGTAAGAAAAGAATATGGGACTGTCAATTAGTAGAATTTATTCTACGTAATCAAGCTGAGTCATATCCTTCATTGAATGCCACAGCTGAGTACTACGAACTAGGATCTAAACTAGATGAAGTTAAAGAGAACTACTGGAAGAATGGTATTGATACAGACAAAGTACCTAAAGAAATATTAGCTGACTATCTTAAACGTGATGTAGAATTAACTGAGACAGTTATGGCTAAACAAATGGAGGAACTATCTAAGCGTCCTGAGTTACAAAGATTAGTTTCTTTACACAACCAAGACTTATTAGTCTTAGAAGAGATGGAATATAATGGTCTGAAATATGACTATGATAAATCAATTGTATTAGGAGATGAACTTGAAGAACAAATATCCAAACTTAACAAAAGACTTTTTAGTTATCATGCTTACGATAATTTTAATCCCAATTCTAACGACCACCTATCTGTTTTTCTTTATGGTGGGTCTATTAGCGAACGTTTTCAAAGCCCCAATGGACATTATAAGACTGGCAAACGTGCAGGCGAAGTTAAGTATAAATGGGAAGAAAGACAAAGAGAATTCCCAAGACTAATGAAACCATTAGCAGGATCTGAATTAAAGAAGGAAGGTTTCTTTAGTACCAATGAAGATACATTAAAGAAACTTAAACCTAATAAAGAAGGAAAAGAAATACTAGATATACTATTAACTAGAACTACCTTGGAAAAACGTAAGTCTACTTACTACCAAGGAATAGTTAAACTAATTGATGAGATGAACTGGAATAAAGATACTATCCATGGACAACTCAATCAATGTGTGGCTAAGACAGGTAGGTTAAGTAGTAGTAAGCCTAACCTACAGAACTTTGATGGAGAGATTAAGTCTCTCTTTACAACTAGATATGGAGAGTGAAGATGAATAAAGATGACTATATAGGAGTATCAACTCCTGAAGAAGATGATGAATGGGAAAATAAAGAAAGACAATTACAAAATCAATTAGAGCAAGAGGCTCAAGAAGAAGCTCATAAACATTTTGTAATACAAGAATTCAGTCATCTTATATTAGAAGATGGTCCTGCCACAGCATATGGCAGGTTAAGTAAAGAAGCTCAAGAAGAATTAAGAGCTTTAATTATTAATGAGTTTACAAGAAGATTAACAGAAGCTAATACAGGATTATAATATGTTATTAAATGCAGATGCAAAACAGTTAGAGTGGGTATGTGCTGCCTATCTTTCACAAGATAAGGTAGCTATAAAAGAAATACTAGGTCAAATAGACCAGCATACTGACAATCAAAAAAGGTTTGGATTACCATCAAGATTAATTGCAAAGACTTTTGTATTTAGATTAATCTATGGTGGTAGTGCTTTTAGTTATGCTAATGATCCAAACTTTAAAGAGATTGGTAATGAAACTTTTTGGCAGAAAATTATTGATGAGTTCTATAAGAAATATGTAGGACTTAAAGAATGGCATGATGAGATTTTCTTACGTGCTAAGAAAGATAATAAATTAATTATGCCAACAGGTAGAACATATGATTACATGCCTGAGATAAACTCTCAAGGTAATTTAAAATATCCACGTACTAGAATATTAAACTATCCAGTACAAGGATTAGGTGCTGACTTAATGGCAATCGCAAGAGTGTCATTACGTAACAGACTAGCAGGAATTGAAGGAGTTAAACTTATCAATACTGTACATGATAGTATAATGCTTGACTATGATCCAAAGGTATGTTATACTAATAGTATAGTTGAGATAGTTAATAACTGTTTCAATGATATACCTAATAACTTTAATAAGTTATTTGGTAAAGACTTCAACTTGCCTATGCGAGTTGATATTCAAACTGGTTCTTCTTGGGGAAACCTAGAAGATATTAAATAAGAAGGAGAAGTTATGCAAGTTAATGTTGTTGATGTATCAAACTTAAATACGCATACTGCGAAGAATGGTAGACAATACCAATCAATCGAGGTGATGTATAAGAACGATCAAGGTCAAGCTCAGAATAAAAAACTTATGTCCTTTGCTAATCCAGCTGTATTTAAAGCTGCTCAAGATTGGACAAAAGGTGATGTTGTACACGTAAGTACTGAGAAAGACTCCAATGGATATTGGCAATGGACAGCAGTAGGAGGTGCAGATGAAGTCTCTGATAAAAGAGATGAATCTTCATCAGCTACTCAAGGTGCAGCTAAGACTACTACTAGAGTTTCAGGAAGTAACTATGAAACTAAAGAAGAGCGTGCTGCTAGACAAGTAATGATAGTCCGTCAATCATCTATTTCATCTGCTGTTAACACATTATCAATTGAAGGTAGTAAAGCTTCAGCTAATGATGTAATCAGCTTAGCAAAATTGTATGAAGGTTATGTGATGGGTGAAAATGATAGTGATCCAAACTCATTAGATGACTTAACTGATGTACCTTTATAGGAGATATATACAAATGACTAATCAATTTAGGCATACTGTTATAGCGTTAAGTTCATTCTTTTTACTACTTGTAGTTTTAGGAACATTAAATAAAGATCAAGCTAGTATACAAGAAACAATTGTTAAATATACAGTTGAAGATATAAACATAGAACCATTACCTCAGTTTGATGGTACACCTACATTAGCATGGTCAGAACTTCCTATGCTAGTAGAGTTACCATTAACAAATGGTATTGATTCTCCAGCAGAAGGTGATTTACCTCACTTAACTCTACCACCTTTACAGGAGTTTTAAATGAAGGCTTTAATTGACCATGATTTAGTATTGTTTAGATGTGCTGCTTCAGCAGAGAAAGATGATTTTGGAATTGCTGTATACAGAGCAGAAGCATTACTAGATGAAATACTTGCCAAGACAGGTGCTACAGAATATCGTGCATTCCTTACAGGCAAAGAGAATTTCAGAAAGTCAATTTATCCAGAGTATAAAGCAAATCGTACAGCTCCTAAGCCAATACACTTAGAGCCTTTACGAGAATATGCATTGGAAAAAATGAATGCAGAGTTAGCTCCTGATACATTAGAAGCTGACGATGCACTGGGTATTAATCAATCAGATGATACAGTTATCTGTAGCTTAGATAAAGATCTGTTGATGATACCTGGTAAACATTTCTCATGGGAAATTAAAGGTAAAGGTTGGAAGAAACCTGATACATTCACAGATCAAACTGAGTTAGGAGGAATGAATCTATTCTTTGAACAATGTCTTAAAGGTGATACTTCAGACAATATCAAAGGTATAGAAGGTATAGGACCTAAGAAAGCTCAGGCTCTTCTAGGAAATTGTAACTGTGAGCAAGATATGTTTAATGTAGTACGTAATGCTTATAGTAATGATGAAGAGTTTGTAATGAATGCTAGTGTCTTATGGATTATGAGACACTTAAATGATGTATGGAAGGATAGATTTGATGCCTACATTTAAATCAGGACTGGAGGAGAAAGCTTGGAAGATTCTTAAAAAGAATCTATCGAAGGTTCAATATGAGCCAGATGATATACCATATGTGCAACCTGCGAAGGAGCGTAAGTACACGCCAGACTTTAAAGTTGCACGAGATGTATACATCGAAGCTAAAGGTAAAATGGATCTTGCTACCAGACAGAAAATGGTTTGGTTTAGAAATATGCATCCCAGAATTACCATAATCTTTTTGTTTATGAACCCTGATAATAAAATAACAAAGAGATCTAAAACGACCTATGCTATGTGGGCTGATAAAAATGGCTTCATGTGGCTAGATTTTAGGAGAGATTGGATAAATGATTATAAAAAACTTAGTAGAAAATAAAGATGGTAGTACTGACTTTGATTTTAAAGTAGACAAAAAAGAGACAGAGTTTTTACTTTCATTTGCAATCAAAGCCCTCATGCGAGAGGGTATAATTAAAACAGCTCTTGAAGAAGGAATAGATCAACAAGTTGATTTACCATTGGAGACTATGCACTAATGAAAAAACATCTAGTTATTGGTGATACCCAAGTTAAGCCAGGCATTAGTCTGGCTTATTTATCTTGGATAGGTAAGTATATTGCTGACAAACAACCTGATGTTATTGTTATGATAGGAGACTTTGCAGACATGCCAAGTCTCTCTTCATATGATACAGGTAAGAAATCGTTTGAAGGTAGAACTTACAAAGCAGACATACGTGCTGCACACAAAGGTATGGAAGCTTTACTAGCTCCTATGCATGCATTAAATAAACGTAGATTAAAATCTAAAAAGAAACAATATAAACCTAAGATGGTACTCACTATGGGTAACCATGAACAAAGAATTAAGACTGCTATTGAGTATGATAGAAAATTAGATGGTCTTATATCATTTGAGGATTTAGAATATGAGAAGGCTGGTTGGGATGTTTATAATTTTCTGGACGTTGTTAGCATCGATGGGGTTGCTTATTCTCACTATTTTGCTAGTGGTGTCATGGGTAGACCAGTTACTTCAGCCAACGCTTTACTAACTAAGAAACATATGAGTTGCGTTGCAGGACATCAGCAAGGGCATTCAATTGCTTATGGGCAAGATGCAACAGGTAAACAAATGACTGCTATCATTAGTGGTAGTTGTTATTTACATGATGAAGAGTATTTATCTCATCAAACTAATCAACATTGGAGAGGGTTATATATGTTACATAATGTAGACAATGGTTCATTCGATGAGTGTGCTATACCTTTACATTATCTTAAAAGAAAGTACAAATAAGTATTGACTTTTAGTATCATATATGCTATAATATTAATATGAGTAGAGCTTCATTAATACATGGAAATATAGCTAAAAAACATTTAGAAGAAGTGAAGGCTTCCTCTGAACAAATAGGTGGAGATCACTATAAACAATATGCGATTCAACCTATTGAGTTTATTACAAAGAATAATATTCCTTACATTGAAGGAAATATTATTAAGTATATAGTACGTTGGAAAGACAAGAATGGTGTAGAAGATTTAGATAAGATTATACACTATATAGAATTATTAAAGGAAATAGAAAAATTTAAAAATGAATCTGACTGAAGGACTTTTTATTCTGACTGTAAGTCTTAGCGGAAGCTATAATGATTTAGAGTACGTGGGCAATTTTATTAATTGTGATATTGCTATGCAATATTTTAAAGATAACTGTTCAGAATATAAAGCTGCAAGTTGTACACTAAAAGAATATACTTTACTACCACCTGACCATCAGGATAAAAATCCTTTTGATTTTAAAATTAAAGATGTTCAATCATGTGGATTTGTTGGAGTAGATACTAGAGAACTATTTATAAAGGATAAGTAATGCCAGGACCAAATGATACTAAAGACTATGAGATTACTGGAGCTATATTAAAAGGTGGTATAACCACTAAAAAATATACTGATAATTATGATAGAATTTTTAGGCAAGATAAGAAAAAAATTAAAAAAAGCAAAGGTCGGTCATAACGATGCCGCTTACATTTAAAGAAGTCTGTGAAAAATTAGAACAATTAGACGAGATTACTATACTAGAAGTACTAGATGTTTCATCTAAAGAATTGGTTGCAAAATTTGAAGACAAAATTGAAGATAATATAGAAGAACTTACTGAAGATTTAGAAGATAATCAGCAAGATCTATTTAACAATACAGAATAGGAGATAAAGTTGGATATTTACCAAACGGTAATAGCATCATCAAGATATGCACGTTATATACCAGAATTAAAAAGAAGGGAAACCTGGGAAGAAACAGTAGATAGAATGATTAACTATCTTAAATCTAAACATAAATATAAAATGGGAGAATTAATTAAATTCCCAGGATTAGAACACGAATTTAAAGAAATTAAAAAAGCTGTACTTAATTTAGAAATCATGCCAAGTATGAGACTAATGATGTCAGCAGGAGAGGCTTGTGAACGAGATAATATTGCGGCTTACAATTGTTCTTACCTCGCTATTAATAATAAACGAGCTTTTTCAGAGGCTTTATATATATTAATGAATGGTACAGGCGTTGGTTTTAGTTGTGAACGTCAAGAAATAAGTAAATTACCTGCTATTCCTAGTGGTTTAGTTAATGTAGATGATGTAATTGTAGTAGCAGATAGCAAATTGGGCTGGGCTAAAGCCTTTAAGAAACTGTTATCTAGTTTATGGGAAGGTGATATACCTACAATAGATTACAGTCAAGTGCGCCCTGCAGGGGCTAGACTTAAAACATTTGGAGGTAGAGCATCAGGACCTGAACCTCTTAAACGTTTATTTGATTTTGTAATAGAATCATTTAAACATGCAAAAGGTCGTAAGTTAAACTCATTAGAAGTACATGATATTATATGTATGGTAGGAGAAATTGTAGTCGTTGGTGGCGTTAGACGTTCTGCCCTTATCTCCCTATCAAATCTTACAGATAAACGCATGAGAGAGGCTAAAATGGGTGCGTGGTACAATGATTTTTCATGGAGAGGGTTAGCTAATAACTCTGTAGCTTATACAGAAAAACCTGACATGGAAACATTCATGGAAGAATGGTTATCATTAGTTAAGTCTAAGTCAGGTGAACGTGGTATCTTTAATAGAATAGCTGCACAAAATCAAGCTGCTAAACAAGGTAGAGATCCAAATTTAAGTTATGGTACTAATCCTTGTAGTGAAATTATTCTACGTGATAAACAGTTTTGTAACCTAACAGAAGTTGTAGTAAGACAAGGCGATACAGAAGAGTCATTAAAACATAAGATTAAATTAGCTACTATACTTGGTACATTACAGTCTAATCTTACACACTTTCAATTCTTATCTCATGACTGGGTTAAAAATACAACAGAAGAAAGATTACTTGGCGTCTCATTAACTGGTATCATGGATGCCAAGATAACATCACATCCTGATCCAAAACTATTAGAAAGATTAAAAGATTATGCTAGAAAAATTAATCACAAATACGCAGACCAACTTGACATCCCACGATCAAAAAGTATTACGTGTGTTAAACCATCTGGTACTGTTTCTCAGTTGTGTAATAGTGCTAGCGGCATTCATGCTAGGCATAACGACTACTACATAAGAACAATCCGTATGGATAAGAAAGACCCTATATATAACTTTCTTAAAGATAGTGGAGTTAATGTAGAAGATGAACAGTTTAGACCAGATAGTACAGCAGTATTTAGCTTTCCTATGAAAGCTCCTAAAGGTGCTATTACTAGAAATGATATGACAGCTTTAGAGCAATTAGAAAATTGGTTAGTATATCAACGTCATTGGTGTGAACATAAACCTTCTGTTACTATATCAGTTAAAGATGATGAATGGATGGAAGTTGGAGCATGGGTATGGCAATACTTTGATGAAATAAGTGGTATATCTTTCTTACCTCATTCAGATCATACATATGTACAAGCACCTTATCAAGATGCTACTAAAGAAGATTATGATAAACTATTAAAGACTACTCCAAAGAATATAGATTGGACTAAGTTTGTAGAATTAGATGATAACACAGTAGGTGCTCAAACATTAGCATGTACTGGAGGAAGCTGTGAAATATGAAAATAACTATACAACCAATCATGGGAGTTCATTTAGGATTTGAATTTTATGATTCTGAAGTAGGAGGACATGAAGTAGGTTATCTTCTTATAGATTTATTAATTGTTAGAGTACAAGTAGCGTGGTATAAGAATGGCTAAAAGATTTAAACAAGCTGTTCAAATATATGAACCTACTTTTAAAAGAACACAGTTAAGTTGCCATAATCCTAAGACTAGTTCAATGAATAAGTCTAAGAGAAGAACATTTTGTAAATATAGGGGGCAAGGAAGATGAAGTTAGCTATTATAGGAAGTAGAAGTATTACAGATGATGCTTTTGTTTTAAAAACTGTAAACAATTATGTAATGGACAATATGCCTAGTGTAATTTTAAAAGGAGATGGTAAAGGAATTGATCCAGCTGTAAATCACTTTGCTAAAGCTCATGAAATAGATATAGTAAATTTCTTACCTCATCATTTATTAGATGTGTCTGCTAATTTTAGTAGTAAATACTTTTTTATTAGAACTAAACAGTTACTTAATAATGCAGATGAATTACTAGCAATATGGGATACTAAGAGTAAAGGAACTGAGTATGCTATTAAGTATGCTCAGAAATTAGAACTACCTGTTAAAGTAGTAAAGTTACCACCAAAAGAATAATTGGTGATATAGGAAATACAATAAGACCAGCTATAATAGCTAGTATTATTTGTTTAATTTTTCTCCTGGTCAATGGCAAAGTTTCTATGATCTAAACTATGTTTATATGTTCTTTCTTCTAATACTTTAATTTGACTTCTTAATTGTAAAACATTCTGTTCTAAATTATAAAGTTTAGTATTTTGAATATGATCTGATGAAATTGGTTTATCTTGATTAGCACTCATACTTTCTTCTATTCTTGTTATGTCTTCAACAGCAGTACCAGTTGAATTTTCTACTGCACTAATTCTTCCATCTAATTGTGAGTAAGCCCATACACCTAAACCAATTGCACCTACCAATTGAATAAGAAAACTTAAACTAAAATTTACACTTGCTTTTTCTTCAATTCTACTCATTATTTATTTAACCATTTTTGTATTGTTTTTGTTTCATATATGCGAATGCATGTCCATACGATAGTAAATATTGCAGCTACTGCTGGTAAGATATTAACTAGTGATCCCAATAGAACTCCTATAGAAGTAAAGTCTACTACCTTGGTTAATGCTTCCTCGTTAATTTGGTTTGGCAAGTTGACCTCCAAAGTAGAATTCGATTATAATGGTTGCCCATTGGAAAATCTCATCAAACTTATAGAGACCATTAACTGTTTGGAAAGTAGTACCTCCACCTATTTCAAAGAGTCCTAAAAAACTAAAACCTTCTGTTGTTACTGGAATAATTGTATCAATACCAAATACTCCTGCTAATGGATAAACAGCAACTAAAGCTAGTATAACTACAATAAGGAACCTTCTGTTCCAAGCCGCCATGGATGACTCTTTAGTAGCATGTTCTCTTGCTTTATCTATCTGAACAGATTTAGCAGATAAAGCTTGCAACATAAGTTTTTGTTCATCATGTGCATTCTTAGATTTAATAGCCATTAATTTAGCAAGAAAGCCAAGAGCTATTGGTATTAAGTGTGTAAATAAACTAGTCATTTTCTATCTCCCCTATCGGAATTTTAATATTAAATTTAGCTCCTTGTTTATCAGGAGAACCTAGATGTTGACCTACTTTTCTTACTATACCATAGGTTGATAAAGGTTCAATTTTGCCTGACTTTCTATTAGGCATAGTTGCTTCTTCTTCTATATCTGCTTGTACTGTATCAATTTTTGCTAATAAATCTTTTTCAACATCGAACTTTGGATTTGCATCATTAAAATTAAATTGATCTCCTATTTGTATGATGTTAGTTTTTAAATCTATCGTATAAGGAAATTCTCCTAAAGTTTTTTGTAATCTTTTTGCAGGATCCATAAATATATCTGTTATAGATCCACCTTTTCTTTCAACAGGTGTAGTACCTTCAGGATAAAAATCTTTATCTCCATAATAAACAACACCTGTAGTTTTTTTATCTTTAGAATACCTAGTCATAATTTTTTCTTTCATATAAGTTAAATCAGAACTATGAAAAAAATTTTCATTAAAAGTCATTTTATTTTGTAACTTTCCAGGAATTACTGAATTAAATATTATATCAGTAGCAAAAATTTTAAGAGCAGAGGGAGTTAAATCAAAATTTTTAACTTTTTCATGTAAAGCATCAGCTAATTTAGTCATTTGTTCTACTGAAGATTTTTTTTCTTTATAGGTTTTTTTTGCCATTATGTATTACCTTTAAATTTATCTAAATAGTCTGATAATTTTGTACCATTAGAGTCTGCTGGATTATATTTACCATTAGATTCTAAAAATTTTTTCATTCCTGTTTTTCCACCTAAATGAGCAACAGCAATAAGACCTTCTTGAGTAACAGGAATATCTAATATACTTGTACCTATATATTTATTAAGTCCCGCTTTAGTAATACTAGATTCTATATCTTGACGATGCCAAATATAAACTTGGTCTTGTAATTTTTTATTTTTAATAAAATCAGAGTTACTAAATTCAGTATTAGTTGCTTTTTTATAATCAGTTAGTCTTGCATTTCCAAACTGATATGCTCCCATATATCCTTCTTTATTTACAACATCGTATCTACCAGAACTTTCTGAAAGTTTCAGATTTTCTTGTAGATTGTCAGCTTTCCCAGGCTCATACCCCCCAGGAATAGTAGTAGTATCCATAGTTTTTTCATCTTTTTTTTCCTCTCTTTCCTCTATTATATCAGGTTTAATCTCTGTTGTCAAGGGAGGAAAATCTACTCCAGGATATTGAGTTTGTGTAAATGAATCTATATCTTGTTGAATAGATGCTCTCATTTCAGGAGTTGTTGTAGGTCTCTGAAGCAATGATTGTGCTTGTTTCATAGCATTAGCAGCTAATGTTATATGTTTACCACTATCATGGTCTATTACAGTTCTAAGTTTATGCTGTCCAGATCCAGGCATCGTTATTTTACCTTAAGAAATGTATTAAAGTCTTCTTCTATAATTTGAGTAAACTCATCTTTTATAGAATTACCTGATATTTTAGCATTTATTCTAGCTAGTTTATTAATTCTTGTAAAATTATTTTCAATTCTAGTAACAAGCTCAGGATTACTTTCTCTTATTGGATCATCTGGCGCTAAAAATAAACTACTATTTGATTTATTAACTTTTACATTAAGTATTTGTCCTTGACTTAATGCAAATAAACTCTGCCTAGCTGCGTCTGTATAAAATGTTAAAGCACTATCTAATACTGTATCAAATTCAGCATTAGTTGATAATTCTTCTAAAACAGCATCATCAGTTCCTAAAATAGTTTGAGAAAGAGTTTTATCATAAAATTCTACTTTTGCATCTTTACTAAGTGATGAAGCAGGTATACTAAGAGAACCAATATATAAATCTGTATGTGCTTCAGAAAGTTTACCATCTTCTTTTAAAGTTTTAGCCATATTTTTATGTTGTGAGTTTGTTAAAGCATTTAACTCCATTGCACCTGGTAATGTACGATATTCTTCTGCACCTGGAATATCATCTACTTTATTTTGTGATAAACCTAATAAAAGATTGTTAATTGTCTCACTTCCCATTCTTTCTATTTGTTGAAACTTTTGTGGGTTCGCAGTTTTTAAATTAGTTAATGCTGTTACAATATCCATTTTAGCTTTTACTTCTGTCAGATTAAATCTGCTCATAAGGTCTTCAGTACGTTGATGTTGTAATAATTTTATAGTACCTCCAACTTTTGCTATTTCATGTACTTTATTTTCTGAATCTAATAACTCTTTTTTTACTACTTCAAGCTGTGTTACTATCTTACTTGCCATTAGTTCTCCATCTTTAGCCCAAGATGGAAGTCTACTTGCTAGAGATAATGTTAAATTTTGCTGCCTAGTTATTAACATATTCATTTGTCTTACTTTTTCATCTATTTTCATATTAGGATCAGTTTCAATTGCTCTAGCTTGTATTCTAGTATCAAGCATAAGACCAGTAGTAAAGCTAGCAAATCCTCCATTTGATTTAAAGACTTCGTAAGCTCGTGCTTTTTCTATTTCATCTGCATTTTTTAAATGATCAACTATTTGTTTTGTTTGTTTCATAGACCCTTCATATTCTTTATACATATTAAATTGGTCATCTATCCATTCATTAGATCTTCCAGTAGTATCTTCATATTGTTCAATAGCTTTTATTTTTAAATTTCTTCTAGCTATTTGAGCATCTACTCTAGTTTTTAATAAAGTTGAATCTAAAGCAACTAAGTCATTAATACCTGTAGCACCAAATACTTGGTTCATTCTATTAGTAATTTCTAGTTGATATGCTGGATTTTCACTTGTTAATTGTTGAGCAGCTAACATCATTCTATGTCTAAATTCTCCAGGTCCTATTTTTCCTTGTTCTTTAGCACTAGAAAGTTTAGATTCAATTATATCAAGTCTTTCTGTAATAACAGCATTATCTCCTCCAGTATTTAAATCACTTTCTAATCTAGCTTTTTCTTGAACAAGATTATTTATATGTGTTTCTGATCCTAATTTATAATCATTAGACATTTCATTAGCTAAATCAGAAGCTTCTCTCATAACTCCTTGTTTATCAAATTTCATAGCTGTTGGTATTATTTGATTAGCCATATTAGCTACTCCCTCTAACGAATTAGATTCTGACGGCATAGCTTTAGGAGTAGCATAAGTTAATTGTGGTTCATTCATTTTTATATTATTTGAAAATATTGGGTTAGCCATTAGTCTTTTCCTTGTAGTTTTTTGTATTCTTCTTGATTAGAATCAAATAAATCTTTTCTAAATTTAAGTGATTCATCTTGTGGATAATGAGCTTTAGCATTTTCCATAGCCATAATTAATTGTGTTAAATCTTGTACTTTATGATTAGTTGGACCCCAAGCAGATTCAAAAGCTTTTAATTTCTTTTTCATAATTGCTATAACTGCATCACTAGGATGTGGTTCAGCTTTATAAGTAGTAACCATTTTATCATACATACTTCCCATTCTACCTTGCGCATTTCTACTAATAGTTAACTCTACTTGTTTCATAACTTCCGCATACATACTCTCGTCCATATAGTCACTTCCTGTAAAAGCCCATTTTACAGCTCTTAATGTTTTAGCAATTTGTGCAGGAGTAGGATTTTTATCAAGAGCATAAATTGACATTGTAATACCTTTAGCATGAGATTTAGCTTGTTCTTTTAATGTTTTATCTAGTTTAAATGCTTCAAAAGATAATCGTTCTGCTCTAGTTCCAGTAGAAGACCAACTAAATAATTTTTCAAGTCTTGTCATGTCTTCACCAGTACGTTGTCCTTCTCTACTTATCTTATCATCAATACTCTGAGCAAGCATAAATCTAAAGTATCCTTTTCCTAATCCTGATAATCTAAATAGTTCTTCTGCTGTAGCTTCAATTTTTATTGCATTAGACCTATCAGCATGTAGTGGAGCCCAAATAGCTTGTAACATATCAAAGAATCCATGCTCTCCCCATATATCTTTTAATAATTTACCTGATGGTCCAAATTCTTTATTACCCATACCATCTTGCATTAAGAAACTTATTATTTGACCATAACCACCAAAAGGCATATCAGCACCCATAGGTGACATTCTATAATTAAACTCTAAATCTGATTTTAATAAAACACCATTTTCATCATAAGTAGGTAAAAGTATATCACCAAATCCATTCATCATTAAATTTAGTAATGATAATTCATCTATTTTATCTACAGCATCATCAAGCTCATGTTCATCAAATACTAAGCTTAATATTTCTCTTACCATAACCCAAGAACCATACCACATACCTGCTTGAATACCATATACTCCCATATTCCAAGCAGACAATGCTGCCATTTGTTTACCATTAAATGGTGTAGCATCTATATTCCATAATCCTTCTGAAGATTTAAATATAAAAGAACTAAATTGTGCAAATGTAGCTAATATAGGTACTCTTTGAATACGCATTTCACCAAATGAATCCATAGATCCAGCAAGTTTACGAGCTCCTGCTGTTATTTCTTCTAGTGCTAAAGTAGATCTCCAGTTTAATCCTGGATTTTTCTGTATCCAATCAACTCTAGCAGCCATCCAAGTATTTACTCTACCCATTAATTCACCTTGTTCAAAGCCAATTCTACCTACAAAATCATTAGTTTTATCAACAGCTCTTGTAAATTGAGCAGAATTTAACTCTCTAGGACCTTGTTTCCAAAAATTCTTTGCAAAAGTATGGTCAGATATATGAAATAAATTTGATTTAAAACCATTTTCAATAATTAATGCTCTATCTTTAGCAGTTAAAGTTTCTATTCCAGAATTATCTTTATATTTATCAGCATTTTTTTGCATCCAATCTAGACCATCTATAATACCTTGCAAGTTTTTTTTATTACTTTTAGTATTTAATAACATTTGTGTTACAATAGATGCACTTTGGTGTGCTGTATAAAAATAATTATCCAGAGTTTTTCTATTAAGCCCAGCATAACCAGCAACTGCTAGATGTCCAAAAGAGTTAGCTGTTTGTATCATCCAATGCCACATTGGAAATTGCCATTGAATTTTAAGTTGAGCTGTAACCCTTGCTGGAACATTTTGAAGTACTGTAGGTTTTTTCTGCCATCTATATCCACGTGCTACTATTTGGTTTTGAATAAACTTTTCAACAAGAGAAGGTAAAGGTTTACCTGTAATAGGATTAGTTAATTTTTTATCTGAATACTTAGCTATTTTTCCAGAAAGTTGGGAAATTGCTTTACCTATTGAGTTATTTTCAAATCCTTGATCTAATATCATAATTTGATCCCATTCTTTTAAAGCTTGTTTATGTACTGTTTCAGCACCTTTATGCTTTAAAGGTAATATTTGTGACTCTTGTATAGGAAATTGTTTTTCAGGTACAATTTCTCCTGGAAACACGGGTTCTTTTTGACCCTCTAATTTTATTCTTCCATTATCAACATATTCTTTCATCCATCTAAGTTTATATTCTGCTAAAGCTGGAGCCATAAATGATCTTGAACCATTTGATTCTGTAGTTAATACAAATGCTGAGAATACATCCATATATTCAGCATTAGCTATTGGATCTCTAGAACGCATTTTAGATGCTTGCATAGCTTGATTTCTAATTACTTGAGCTTCAATTCTATCTAAACTTGAAAGTTCATTAGCATCTTCTATACGATAATGAACATTACCATGATCTCGTCTATTTTTAGGAGAACTTAACCAAGTTTTTGCAGCTAATTCTGTATTTGCCATCATAACAGCTTTCTTATATGGACCCATTTGAGATTGGAACTTCTCCCATTCTGCTAACTGTTCTTTTTCTTTCTTAGTTAATTTTCCAGTCTTTGTTATTTCTTTTATTGTACCATCACTAAACTTATTTGAATAATCAATTAGCATACCATTTACTTCTAAAGTTTTTGGATAAGCTCTAACAAACTTAGTTCCTGTCATAATAGCTGGCATATGTCCTACTTCAAAGTCAAGAATACGTTGAGGTAATTCTGCTGGTTTTTGATTTCTAAAAATACCATATTCATATATTCTACCGTCAGGAGTTACATGATTATATGCTAATCTATAAATAGGTAAACCAGTATCTACAATTTTATTAGCAGCATCCTCTTCAAAAAATCTTCTAGATTGTGGTTTCTTATTAACTTCCCTCCATAAATTCTTAACAGGTCTACCATTCTCAAAATCCCAAATAACTGGAGGACTATCTTTTTCTTTTGCCCACATAAAATCTGTTTTTACTGGAAGATCTTTTACTACTTTTTTACCATCAACATTAACTATTTCTGCTCTATATGATTGATTATATCCTTCCCTACTTAATCTTCCAAGTTCAAACAAATTTTCTGCTTGAAATCTAAATTTATCTAAAGCTCTAGTATCATATAATAAATTTTGATACTTTCCAGCTAACTCTGCTGGTAAATCAGGTCTTAAAGTCATTCTTATTTGCTCTAAAGAAAATACTTCTGCTACTCCCATTTGTTTACCATAAAGCACTTGCATATCAGCTCTTTGAGATTGATTAAGATCAGCAATCTGTTTTTGAATTAATAATAAATGATTTTTTAACCAAGCTTGAGACATTAATCCAGTACTATGCATTTGTTCTTGGAATCTTTTATTCATATTTCCAAATTGTGCAAGCCAATTCCAAGCTCCTCTAGTATTAAATAATGCTTTAGTAAACCAAGTAGATCTTTTAGTAGGAGCATTAAAACCATCAGTTAATGCTTTACCTACATCAAACCAATCTGTATTTCTTTTTACTGTAATTTGTAAGTTAGGAGTCATAGCATCTGGATTTTGTTTAAGTACTTCCATTTGTTTCCAAAGATCATTTAGTTGTTTATTTACTATTTTTATTTCTTTAGTATTCTTAGACTTTCTATTTTTGTTTTGTTCAATTAATAAAACTTCATATTCTTTAGTTAATTGTTGTAATGTTTTACCATCTTTCCAGCCTACAAATTCTTTTACTGATTTTGTAGTAAAGTTCTGAACAATTTGATCACGTTTACCTACTTGATGAATTATTATTTCAAAATCTTTTAATCCTGATTTTTTTATTTGATTACTAATAACATTAGCAGCTGTAATTGCACTATTTACAGTTGTAAAATTAGAATTAGGAGATTCACTAAATCTTATAGAAGCAAGTAATCCTCCTTCTGTATCTCTAAAAAGACTATCAGAGTTTCTTTGATATAATTCAATTCCTGCAGTTGATAAATCTAAAACATTATCTGTGTCTTTAATCCAAGACTTTCGTTCTTTTGCAAATAAAAACCCAGCATTACTAAAATACTCTGGACCCAATGTTTCATACATTTTTCTATTTCGCATCCATTCCATTGCATCCATATGTCGAGGTTTAGTAAGTAGCCCTACATTTGCTAAAAAAGCTAAATCTATTAGTTGTGTTCGTGTAGTATTCATAGATTCAGCTACTTTACCACTAGGATCTTCAATAGCCTTTTTCAAAGCTATTTCACCTTTTTTTGGATTAGTACTATAAGTAATTGCAAAAGCACTATTAGGCTCTATAGGATTATTTAATACCTTACTTCTTTGTATATCAAAGTATGAGTCTGCACTTCTTTCTATAGTTTTAACATTTGGACTCCGTACATTTGCAAGAACTTCTGCTTGAGTAACTGGTGGTAATTGTGTTTTATCTATTTCCATAAATAAATCTGCAACTGTTTTATCATATCCAAGGTCTTTAAAGTCTGAACGTTTTTTAGTTTTTACTCCTAATTCTATACCTTTTTTAGCACCCCAAATAGAAAAGAAAGCTCCAATTTCTATAAATACTTTAGACTTTCCAGGATCTTCAGGAGTAATTTTTTCAGCTGCAAATTGAAACCACTGATCTAATTTTGTAAATCCTTTTACTACAGCAGATTCTTGAGCCATAAATGCTTCATATTCTTCTGGAGTAGAAGCTAAACCACCTATTCTAAATATCCATTGTAATAAATCTCTAGCATTAAGAGCAGCATTACCTACAGGACCAACATCTTTATACCAAAGAGCAGGTATATATTTACCATCCCAACCAAATATTTTTTCAGGATCTGCATGATATAACTTTCTAATATAGTCTCTTAACTCTGTCCAATTTTTAGTAGCTCTAAATTTTTCATCATCTGTTAAAAGTAATTCTCCTAATATATCTGCTTCTATATTATCCTTTCCAGCTGATTTTTCACCAGATATTGCTATAGTAGAACCTAGTTCTGTTATATAAGGTAATAATTCTATAACTAAAGCATCAACAAGTTGTAATACATTAACTGCAGTAGACATAAAAAATCCATTATTTCTTTCTAATTCTACATCAGACATATCAAAAAATTGTGTATATCCTGGATTTAATTGACTTAAAGACTTTAATAATTTTGTAGCTTCTGATTTATTTACTTCTGTAATTTCATTATTTTCGTGTATTTTAAGTATTTGTTGCTGTACATTTTGACCTATTTCCATAGATTTATTACCAAGAAATGTTCTATCTAAATTCATTTCATAAGATACAATTTCATCTTCTGGAGTAGTTACTAATTCTTCTTGTGATAATTTTTCAATATACTTAGTTTCTAAAGTAGGTTTAGTATTATATCCATAAAGATACTTTTCTAAAACAATTTCTTTATCTTGTTTAGATACATTAGGATCTTGTATAATAGTTGTAATAGTTTCTTTTTGTTGCACATCATCTTCTAGTTTTAATTGTTCTTGTGCTTTAAGTACTAAATTAGAAAATCCTTGTATTTCATATTCACTTTTAATCTGGTCATAAAGTGTTTGAGTTTCATCTTTTTCATAATGTCCAGAATCACCTATAAGATTTGCAGCATAATAAGCATTATTCTTTTCTTTATTAGGATTAGAATCTACAGAGTTAATAACATTAGGATTATAATCAGCTACTTGTTCACCAGGTAGATAAATAGACTTTTGTTCTTCTGTGTTATTTAATTCCATTATTTATTATAATTCATTCCCGCAGTAGGTTTTGTTGATGTACTCGTAGAATTAGGAAAGTTAGGGAAGAAAATAGAACTCGCATCTAACAAAGTTCCTCCAAGAGTATTTACAGAAGACCACATATTACTTTTACTTGCCATAGTATTTGCCTCACTCATAGAACGAGCAGCTCCTCTATTAAGGTCTGATATTTGATTACCTACATCTTCAGCTACATTAAGATTACCTTGATTAGCAGCTGCAGCAGTTCCTACAGATCCAATAGCTCCTACGAAAGATGATGTACCTCCAGCACCTAATTGATTACCTGCAGTATTTCCTTCTATTTGTCCTTGTCTTATTCTAGCTTCTCTAATAGCAGTTAATCTTTGTCTTCTAGCTAATAATTGATTATATCTATTTTTTTTCTCTTCAGCTTGATTTTGTTGTCTTGTAGCATCTCTTTGAAAATTAGCCTGAGATTTAGAATATTTTTGTTGTTGAATTGCACTTGCTCCAGACATTACTAAACCAAAAGCACCAAAAGGATTCTTACTTACAGCCGAACCTATTTTATCAAATATGCCACCAAAACCACCTGGCGTATTCATTCCATAATACATTCCAGCAGCTGCGATAGCTATTGGTGCTATTGTTTTAATTGCTTTACTCATTTTAAATCTCCAATACTGTTAAATAATTTAGTACACCATCTTCGGTTAATATAATACCATTTGGTACTGCTTTTGCTCCAAAGACTATATTAAATTTTCTTTCTTTTTTTGATTCACATAGTCCAAAAACTCTTTTAATTCCTTTATCTCTTAATTTTTGTTTAGCTACTTCTAAACCTTTTAAATATCTTTTAAATTTATTATGACTCCATGAATGACATTCTATGTGCATTGTCCATTCATTTATTTCTTTATTAAAATCTACACCTATAAAACCATTATCACCTTCTTCGTACAATATTTCCATATTATTGTGTTGATTGCATAGTAACTGGGTATCCCCACCCTAGTAATCTCATATCCTTTCCTGTTTCTGAATATATTTTTAAACTTAAAGTTTTACCAGAACCTCTAAGTTTATTTTTAGTTACTACCATAGAATCACCACTATCCCATGTACCTGCTCCTGATGGTGTAGGTAATCTTAATATTCTATAAGCTTGGAAAGCTGTTCCCCAATTACCACCAGCTGCTGAGTCAGCCCAATTCCATTGTGATTGTACCATACAAGAGGATTGATTATCTAATATAAAATCTGATCCACTGGAACTAAAACTGTTTTCCGTCTGTTGTAAATACATAAAGAGATAAGGGATTTGTTTCTGTCTCATTATATCTCCAAATAATTCATATCCTGTAACTAAATAACTAGAGAATGTTACACCAGTACCATCTGCAGTTTTCCAATCCATAAATGTATTATCACTGTATTTAGATAATGTAAATGAAGTAGCTCTTATAGTTAAAAAACTAAATTGAGAACTTCTACTTACTGGTACAGTAGATGTAACAATAACACCTCCAGATGAAGAATGTTCTACTGGAGTAGCTCCAGCTAAAACAGTTTCTGTAACTGTTGTAACAGAGTACCCTGGTATAGGCACATAATCAGCTACATAAGGTGAATTACTTGCCAAATCTGATAATTCATTTTTATACCAAGATTGTAATGTTAAATCAAATACTAATTCTTTAGTATATTTATTAACATAGTTTGTTTCAGTATAAGAACCTGAATCATTATATAAGAATCTAACTCTATTTTCTTTTTCATCATAGAAACCTTTAGCATTATTTTTACCTAATTCAGGTATATCTAAATATAAAGTTTGTATAGATGTTAATGAAATTGATTCTGATGAAAATCTACCACTAGCAACATCAGGTTTAAGTGTGTATATACCTGCTTTAGACCAGTATATAAAGTTACCATTTACATTAACTACAGCATTACCATTTGATATACCATTAGTAGATATTTTACTTGCCTGGAAAGAGGTTGCTATAAACCCTCCAGTATCTCCATAAACTTCCCATACGCCATTTTCTGCAAAAACTAATACCGAAGCTTGAGAAGCTACAATTTTAACTATACGAGTTATTTCAGGTATCTGTATAGAACCACCATCAGTATCTATTAAATCATTAATACCTGGATCTGTAGGATCAGCTTCTTGATAACATATTCCAAAATCATCATCACTTCTAATAACTTTTGAAAAGAAAATATATCCTGAATAATTAGGAGTTCTATTATCTGGACCACTTACATATGATTCAATACCCGAATAAAATAGTCTTTGAGCATATGATGTTACTGTTGATATTTTACCCGTTTCTTGATCTGATGGTAAACCAGTAACACTAGACTTAGCCATTCTAGAAGCTCCTCTATTAAAAGCATCTATAATAAATGAACCTTTAGCTATTTGAAAATTAGACTGTGAGTTTTTAAGTAAAGTATCTGGATCATATTTTTCATAATCAGTAGAAGAAGCATTTGAAATTTTTCCTAATGTCCAACTATCAGAATTACTTGGATAAGCTGATGTTTTATGAAAATGATAATCTAAAGCATCTGGATAACTAGCATCAGCAGTAACAATTTTTTCATTCCATCCTTGATTTCTTAAATTATATTTATGTCCATCTGATAAAGTAGTAGGTCTATTATCAATAGCTAAACCATCATGTACACCATAAATATCTCTAATTTCTAGTGTAATTGTTGATGTAGTAACTGCTCCTGTAGTTGTATTATAACTTAATAATACTGGATTACTTAAATCTTTTGAAACAATTACACATTTATTATTAACAATAGAAACTTCTATATCATTATTACCTAATGCTAATGTTATTGGTGAACCACTATTTTTTAAATTAGCAGAAGGTGCAGTTGTTAACATATCCATAAACCAAAGTTTATTTACAATTCTAACTATACCTAACGATACAGTTGTATCTCCTGCTGGTGAATCCCAAATATGAAAAGACTGTTTACCTTCTTGTATTTGAGTTGCTGTTAATCCTGTGGCTGTATGCGCAGCACCTGCTTCATAATCAATACCTAAACGTCTATATCGTGAACCATCACGATTAAGTACAAAATTAGCTTCATCTACAGAAGCATTTTCTGGAAACGTTAATTGATTAGCTTCAGTTACTAGACCCTTAATAAAGGATCTAAACGCCTTTTCACCCTTTTGAGCCATTAAATCTCCTCAGATTTTTTAGCTTGTTTAGCGTAATATTTTTCTTTAGCTGTTAATTCCTTTTTTTCTTCTTTTTGTGTATTAATATAAGTTAATACAGCAGTATCTACTAAATTTAAAGATGTATACATACCAGATAATTCATAAGGTAATTGTCCACCATCACTCCATTGTAATTTATAGTGAGATGTACCTGGTTGAATATAAGTTTGTAATTCTTTTACACCTTTTGTTTTATAACTTCTGATTACTTCTTGTGTCATTTTAATATCCTTATTTTATATAGTTAGCTTTTTTACTCGTTTTTGTTTTAATGGTTTTACTACTATATTAGTACTATCTGGCAGAACTAACATTTTTCTTTGCATCATATTATATTTTACTGGATGACTTTTTGGTCTTATATATGAAGCTAAACCAACCTTAAGTTGTTGGTTAGATTTAGTATAGTTTGCCATTTTAATATCCTTGTTTTTTAGGTTTTTTACCTGTAAAATTATAACTACCTTGACCCATAGAACTTCTAGCTTTATTCATTTGAGTTTGACTAGCATGTTCATAAATTAAATCATCTTTTTGTGTTCCAGAAGCTTGATGACTATAGTTTCCACCAGTACTATTATTATAATTTGGAAAGTCTTTTCCTGCTTCAGGTTTCTTATAAGTTATCTTTGGATTCTTTATATTTGTAAGATGAGAAGGTATATTTGTTTTATCTACTGTATTAGGAATAGTTCCATCATATCCAGAACTCTTAGTTTTTTTCACTTTTGGATTTATATGTGAAGCTAGACCAAGATCAAGACTCTTTCTAATTAACTCAGCACCAGCTAAACCAGCACCTACACCAACTAAAACTTTATTTCGATCTGACATAGGTTTACCTTTATATTTTTGTACAAGATTTTGGTCTTGTTTAGAATATACGTTTTTATTTTTATCTTTAACTTTTTGTAATTTTTTATCTTTTAAATCTTTCTTTTTAGTTTTTAAAACTTCTTTTCTACGTTTATAAGTTTCTTTTTTCTTTTTACGTTTTGCTAAAGATTCTTTAGTTTTAGATAGTTTACCTTTTATATTTCCTATAATACTTGAAGTAACTTCTTTACTTTTTTCAATTACTTTTTTCGTTGCTTTAGGAGCTACTTTTTTTGCAGTTTCTTTTACTACTTTTGCTGCAGCTTTAACTTTTTTTCTTGGATCAAGCACAAATGTTACAAGTTTCTTAGCATTTTTTACATGTTGTGCTTTAGTAAGGTTTTTTCCAACTTTCTTACCTTTATTTTTAATTTTCTTATTCTTCTTTACTTCTTCTAAATGTTCTTTAGTTTTTTTTGCCATTATGATGTTCTCCTTTTATTAAATGATTTTAGGGTTTTACTAAAACTTCCTGGAACTCTTTTCCATACAACTCCTTGTATAGCCTTTCTATTATACTCTTTCTTTTTATTTCTCTTAGGTTTTCTAGTTCCATATTTATCTGTTTCAATAAAAGCAGAAGTATTCGATTTTAATTGTGACATTAGTAGTTAGGTGTCCTTTTGTTAGCTACATTCCTACCATAGTTAGGATATGTAATTCCATTCTTAACTCTAAAAGCTTCTTCAGACATTATACGTCTTTGTCTAATAGAAATAGCTTCAGCTTTTTGATTAGCCATTTGTTTAAGTGTTAAAAATGCTGCAGACTTAGCTTCATTAAGAAGATAAGTAAACATTTGTACAGGCAAGTCAGGAATAAATGTATCTGATACTGTAAAAGCAATAGACTTTTTACCATGACACTGTGATTTTGATGCTTGTAATGTACTATCTATTGTTGCTAAATAAGAATCAAATACCATTGTTACATCATCAAAAGATGTAAAGTATTGTGGACATTTATCATTTAGTATATTAATAAATATACCAGTTGGATCAGTTACTTTTTTAACTTTACTAGAAGTACTATCTCTTTTATCACATATATCCATAAACTGTTCTGGAGTTTTATATTCTATAACTTGATATAAATCTTTAGCTGTAGCTGTTTTTTTATTATTATATTTTACATATTTTAAATCAATTACAGTGTCTGGTAAACTCATATGAGTAGGTCTATCAGTTGTACCACTAGCTGTCATTGTAAATAATTCATATAAAAAATCATAATCTTTACCATCAATAATATTATAGTAAGTAGTCTTAATTATTTGTGCTACTTGTAAAGCTTCTACACTGTCATTAATAGCATTAACATTATCAGAATCCATATCTGATAAAATATCTTGTGTCATTTCAAGTAAAGTCATTTTAGCCATAATTTATCCTATGTAGCTGTTAAAGTTAATGCTACTTTTTGAAATACCATATCACCAGATGCTCCTGTATTTTGTGCATAAATTTCAAAGTAGTCATTTTGAGCAGCATTATAAAAACATGATCCTGCCATTTGAACTAAATCACCTGTAACAGAAGTTACAACTGATTGAGAACCAGGAATAACACTACCGTTCCTATGAACTGATACCATTATATCTTTATCTGCTCCTGATGCTTGACTTAGACTTACATCAAAATCAAGTTTTACTACAGTTGTTGGTGTTCCAGTATATGTTAATCTTGCTGATGTTGCTTCTGTAACTAAACTACCATAACTTGAAGCTATTGTAGTTGGAGCTACTTTTGCAGTAGAACCACTATGAGCTAAAGTATACGGAGAACCTGTATTATAAAAATAAAACTTTCCTTTAGGCAATGCTAAAGAAGATACTGAAATGCTTGACCAGGCTCCTGAATTAGAACCATTAGAAACATAAACAAGATTAGCAGCTGTACCTGCCACACCTTTAGGCTCATGTAGGTCACTACCAGTAATTGCGTTATGTTGAATTGTCATTTTATTTCCTGTATTAAATTAGGGAGATATACTCCTCCGAAGAGGAGTTATCTCATTTTATTACACGTCGTATTTAAATTTAACTACGACTCTAGCAGTACCTGCAGTATAAGTACCTGTAGTTGCTGCTACTAATTGTCCTGCTGCAGCACCAATTGTAGTGCCAACTAAAGCACCAGCACCAGTAACAACTTTATTTACTGTTAATGCTGCTGTTGCTGTTGCTGCTACCAAACCATCAGCATCTATTACAGTGCCGTCAGCTTGATACAAACCGATAGTTAGGTTAGTACCACCAACCCAAGCATCATCTACATACAAAGTAGCTTCAACAATAGAAGCATTTGCAGGTATAGTTTGAGGAAGATTACTATCTAGTACTGCTGAAAGATTGTCATAGCTAAATGACCACTCCGCACTTTTAACAATACCTTCACTTGTAGACTCTTGACCACCATATTTATTATTGGTAGTACGTTCTCCATAATGATTGACTACACCCCTTTTAGGAGCTAATTCTAAACCCATAATTTTTCTCCTTAATAAGTAGCTTCATCTGTTAAGATAACGCCTAAAGTGTCAAGACGTTGAACGCCAAATCCGAATCTAGAAGTAACTTGATACTTGTCACCTCTTTCTTCTTCAGCTCTCCAACCCTCAGTTTGCGGTGCACGTCTCCATGCATGCATAACTGGTTTACATGAATCATCTGCAACGCACATGAAAATATTACATTTATCACCAATAGCTGATGTTAAACTACCACCAGTTCCAGCTAAACCATAAGCAGAAGCATCAATAACTTCAGTTGCGGTTTTTGAAGGTAAAAAGTTAGATGTATAAACATCCCAACCCATAATATTTCTAACAAACTTGTGATCTCTTGCAAAACCTTCATTAACAATACCTTGGAATTGCGGAGTATTATTAATTACAGATGTTTGTGAGATTAAAGTGTTAAGTGTTGCTTCTACAATTGGATCAACAATTGCGATACGACCACCTGCAGGTGCATTAGCTTTATCAAATGATAATTTCATTGCTACGAAATCAGCTAGAGCTATTTTTCTAGTTGTAACACCAGCTCCACCAGCTATCCATCTATGTGGGCGACCATTAACTAAGTTAACATTCGCATTTGTTTGTCCTGCATTAGCAACGGCTAAGAATCGTGTTTCATGGTTTTCACCAAGAGCACGTGTTGATTCCATAGCTCGCATTGCCATAAGTGTATCTACCTGTGAACCATCTTCACGTAGATCATCAGATACTTTCCAAGCATCACCAATATAATCAGTGATAGATAGAGTAATAGTACCTGTGTCTATGTTAGTAAAGTTCAAAGGAGTATCCTCTGCCGCATCTTGAAGTGTTACAGTACCAACTGTTTTAATGTTTAGTGTTGTACCTGAACCGAAGTCTGTTACATCACGCCACATTCCTTCTGGAAGAAGATAGTCGTGTAAATTATCAAGAATAAACTGAGAATATTGCTGCGATTCAATGAACGCAGTTGTATTACTAGTCAGTTGTGCCATTTAAGTCTCCTAAGACTGTTGTTTTACTTTTTCGCCTGCTTTACCCCATGCTTTTAATAAGTCCTTAGTTGATCCACCTTCAACTTTCGCTGAAGTTACATCAGGTTTTGGTGTATTATTAAGAGCTTCTGTATTAACATCACTAGTAGAATTACCTACCGGTGCTGTAGTAGCAGTTAAACCTGCTGCTTTTAATACAATAGTTGGTGTAGTTGCTGCAAGCTCATTTAATTGTGCAATGGTAACATTTAGTTCTTTAGCTATAGAGTTATAAGTAGTCTCAGCTTTATCTCCATACTGTTCAGTAAACCTTGCAGCTACTGATTTAGCATTTGTTTCAGCTTGAGCTTTCTTCTCTCTAATAGATAAAGTTTGGTTAACTAAATCCATTACGTTATCTTGATTAAGTTCTGCTGTTTGTGTGGTATTCACTTCAGTTTGAACTCCAGACTTAATTTCATCAATAAGTTCCTGAGTAGTTTTTCTCTTAGTCAGTTCATCTTTTACTTCAGCAAGTTCAGACTCAAGAGTCTCAATATGCTTTTGTGCATGAGGTACTGATCTTAGAGCGTCTTCTGGGCTCTGGTACTTTTTGCCTTCACCTACAAGTTCTTGAGCTTCTGTCGGAATCTCAAACGCTTTTGGTGCAGTATCTTGTTGTGGAGCTTCGTTAGTACTCTGCTCTACAGGTGTTTCAGTTGTTTCTGTTTTTACTTCATCATTCATCTTACTTATCTCCTTGGTCAGGTATTGCATTGTTTAACTTTGTATATGCTCTTTGTATTCCTCTTTGGTAAGCTTGAAACTCAGACCAGCAAGGTTTAGTAAAATTCTCTTCATCCATACACTTTCGTTGTGAAAGATCTATTTGATCTTCTAAAAAAGCTTTTATTTCTCTAAAAGCTTCAATTTTTGTTAAGGCTTTGCCTTTATCTGATTTTAAATCCATATTAATATTATATCATAAATAGCTTAAAAAGTCAAGCTTATTCAGATTCTTCCATTTCATCTGCAACATCAACTTGATTTATTTGTTCTTGTAACATAGATTCTTCTGTAGAAGGTTCTTGTTGTTGCATTTGAATATCTTGTTGTATTTGCATTTTAATTTTTTCTTGTTCGCCAGCTTCAAATAAAGCAGCATTATCTTTAATAAATCCATATTTCTCAAAGCCCATATATTCTTCTACCATTAAAGCTAATTGTTTAGGTGAAATATGCGGAGCTATTGTTTGTCCAATTGGACTATTAAATACTCCTAATATATTTTGTAAGAGTTGTGCTCTAGTTGCATAATGTCTAGCTCCTATAGGTCTAATCTTACCTCTAGATGTTAAGTCTTCTTTAGTTACAGATAAAAAATCTTGTACACCAAAATCATCATCATATACTTTAGCTAGCTCTGGTAAATTTAAATTACGTTTAGCAGTTTCTAACATTGTATTTAAAATAGGCTCTAAAAACTCTACTTCAAATTGATTAATCTTATTCTGAAATATTCTACCAGCAGCATTTTGTAAAGACTGTACTTCAAACGCAGTCTTTTCACCAGGAGTTCTAATACCCATAGCTTCTTTAGGAGCTCCTGCCATTTCTTCCATAGTATTCATTAAAGCTGCTAATTCATTATTAACTTGAAAAGCAGCGGGATTAGGTGGTAACATATCTACAGCACCATCTTCTTGTAATTGAATAACTGCTTCTGGACCCCACTCAAATGGTTCTACTTCTCCTTTAAGTACCATTGGTGGATGAATAGTTAAATCTAATGCATCAGCTTTAAGATTTTCTAAATGATCTAATCTATATTGTATACCTACTAAGTTATCTAAAGGACCCATACCATAAAGATTATCTGGTCGTTTTCTCCAACCTACATGATGCTTAGTATCATGACCAATATAACTAGGATTTTCAATATTACGAAGAACATAACTTCTATCTATAATAGTAATAATTCTATTTTCATAAAGTTTATCAGCTTCTTTATCAAAGAAATCACCTTCAAATTGTAATATTTCAACCATTCCTGATTGATAGTATTCTTGTAATGTACCAAAACCATCAGCTATAAAAGCACTAGCTTTATTAACATCTTCCATTCTAAACATAGAAATAGATTTTCTAACATCTAAAGCTTTATCAAATACAGATTTTTTATATTGTAAATCTGGTTTAGTATCTATTTCTTTTTTAAGTTCTCCAACACTTTTTACATATCTTGTAAATTTAGGACTTTTTGCAAAAGAACTAGCTACAGGATTAAATACAATATCAAATGGAGATACTCTAACTAATTTTGGTCCATTAAATGTAGTAAGAATTTCTCCTGTTACAGGATCTGTATGAGAATCATTTATATATTGTACTTCTCCAAAACAATTACCATAATCAATATAGTCAGCTACTAAATCAGAAATAATTTCTCTAAATCCACCCTCTTTTAATTTAGTTTTCATGTATGCTTCTATAGCTCTACGTTTTTGCATAGTAGATGCTTCCATAGTAGCACCTTCCCACTTCATCCAGTCTTCATTTGGAAAAAGAGCGTCCATATAGTTAGCATGTAAGTTATCTCTAATTTGTGTTAACTTAGGAAGAGTTGTTTTATTTTTCCAAGGCAATGAATTATTAGATGTAGAAGTAGTATCAGTAGCAAATAAATAATTTCTTAGTTCTCTCCATTCAGCTTCTTTACTATTTCTTTGTATCCACCATTGATTATATAGTCCAGCTAATTCTTTAGCCATATTTTCTTGTGCTATTAATCCTTGAATTTCTGCTACTTCACCAGCCATAATATTTCCTTAGTTAAAACTCACACCACCAAAACGGCTGTGAGTCATTTGTTTTTTATTTAAACCTAAATTGATATGTGCACGTAATTTAGGTACTAATGATATTGCCATTGCATTTGCTAAAGCATCTTTAACATCATCATGTGGTGGATGAACCATTACAAGTTCGTCTTCTAATGTTTGACAATTACCACCTTTATAATGCCAAACTTGTAAATTATCATATTTAGGTTCTAATATAGAACCAATCCTTTGTGCTTTATCTCCAAGATGTCTAGTTGGTCTAAACTCATCTATTGATAAAGGTATTCCATTTGGTTTAAGATAACTATCTTTTAACTCTTTTACAATTGTTTGTTGAGCTACTGTTATCTCTGCTCTTATTTTTCTAAATCCCCATTTTTCCCAAGCAGTTAATATATGTGTATAATAATCTACTATCTTATCTGTTTTAAATCTATCAATATCTAATACATAATAATTAGCTTGATGATCTACACCTATTATAACTAAAGCACTATAATCTGCTTCTTTTCGTAAACTAAATGCAAAATCAATAGCAGCATATACATTTAACTTTCTATCTCTAATATACCAATAACTATCTTTAGTTATTAAATTAGATTTATCAAAGTATTGAAAATTTTCTTTATTAATCCTGGCACTTTCAGTAGTATTTGGATCATTATAGTACTGTGCATAAAACTGAGTTGTATCAATATATTTTGCCTTAATCCTAGACAACTCTTTACTATCAAATCCAAATGCTTTTCCATCATTTCTTGTTTTCTTAGCCCATAAAAACTCCCCATCTGTTTCTACGACTCTTTGGAACAATTCGTATACTTCATCTTCTTGGAGTACTTCTCCTTCATCATCATAGTGTACTTCTTTCATATTTATCATCGTATCATATATATCACGAGGATGATATCTAGTACCTACAACCCATTCTTGTGCTCCTGGATTTTCAATAGAAGCTAATTGAGAATAAGCATTGCTTACTTTTTCTCTTCCATCTTCCGAATAAGCATTACCTGGTACGACAATGTCATCAAGTACGACAATATCTGCGTGGAAGCCTGTAGTATTACTAGTAAGCCCAACAGCTTTACAAGTAGCATCTCTTATTCCCTCCAGTTTACGTTGTGGATGATCAACAGCTATTTCAGCTACTGCCCACTTTTCACGTTTTCCTTCTTCTGGGTGAATCATATCACTCCAGTATCTTCTATAGATTGGTGAATCTATTATCTGTTTAATTGCATATAGTTGTTTCTCTGCTAAATCAGCAGTAGCTGATACATATAGAACAGTAGTTTCTGGATGTTTTGTTATCCACCAAGCTGTCCTATATGCAGCTAGTTTACTTTTCATATGTCCACGAGGTAATAATACTAACTGATTATCTTTAGCTTCTTGTCTTCCCCACCATGAAATAAGTTCTTCATGTATAGCACCATATAAAATATGAGGAGCAACTAATTTAATAAAAGTTAGAAGATCAGCTTCTGCTGCATCTCTAATTACATCATTTCTAGACACTTTCTATATCCTAAATCTTATCTCTAAGTTTCATAAGAAATTGATCTACTCTATGAACAAGAGTATATACAAAATTCCATATACTAAGATAGACTTTAGTCTTTACGTCTTTTAAATATTTTTTTAGATGCTTCATTTATTCTCCTTATTCTTATCTGCTTCTACTAATAATGATGTTTGTAGTTTTAAAATAAAAGCATCTTTACCTACATTTAATTGTTCTAAATTAAATAATAATTGTGTTGATTTTCTTTCTATATCTCCAATATGTTGGAATAATAGTGTTTGTTCTTCATTTAAATCTTCTACATTATATGTCTTACCGTGTAACTCAAATGGGGTTTTTTTATCTTTTGCCATTTGTTAATCTCCTTTTAATTAAATATTAATTCATTACCTTATCTAAAAACTTGGTAATCTTTCTTTCTAATGCAGGAACTAATCTCATTCCACTATACCCTATTAAAAATGCTAATAGTGGTGCAAATGTTACATGTAAACCAAACTGATGTAACAATGGTGGTATAAATAATTCCACACTTACTATAGCAAGACAAAGACTAAAAAATAATTCTTTTCTTGCTTTTGCTCTCTCTGCATGCCATCTAATATGACCTCCAGAATTTCCCTTTCGAGATATTATCTTTTTCTGATTATAATTAAACAGTCCTCCTAAGATAGAAGTTATTACACATGCTACCTTTAAACCAAGAGTCATGATTAAATATTCCATGACGGTATTACTCTTCGTCAGGAAGTTTCTCTGCCCATACTGCATCAGGAACTGCAGGCAATGTATCTATACTTGCTCCATAAAGAGTAGACAAACCTAACATTTCATTTCTTATTGTATTTCTAAAAGTTTTAATTTCATCTTTATTAGTTAAAACTAATTGTACATCTGATAAAACTGAATAATCTGTTTGTTCTAATAAATCTAAACAAGCTGCTTTATATTCTTCTGGCACTATATAACTCATGATAAATCTCCAAGTGAAATTTCAGTTGCACTAATAGCTTTACCAACTTTATCTAAAGTTGAATCAACAGTTAATGTACCATCAAATGCATCATCTATATAATAATCTGTTCCTACAGTTAATGATGAATAACCACCAACAATACCAGCTACTGCAATAGGTGTTGTTCCTGAAGAAGCTGAAGCTGTAGCAACTCCACCAAGAATAAAGTATGGTGTAGAATAAGCATTAACTGTATAAGGTTGTCTATTAGAAGTAGCAGCAGTATTTATAAGATGAAGTGTAAATACATCCCCACTACCTGTCCATCTAGGTTGTGCATACCCTGCAGAATTAACAACAGAACCTTTTACATTTGTTCCAAGGAATGTCCAATCTGTATCAAGACCTACACTGGTAAAGTTATTAACACTAGTACCTCCTCTTGTCCAAACCATGTTTTTAGAATCTTTAGAAACACCTTCAGTAAGTATATCAAAATCTGATGGTACAAATTGAGTATCAATTAAAGTACAAGATGAAGAATTAAAAGAATAAGTAGCAAATTTAAACCTACTATTTGTATCTTTATAATAACAAATAAAATGAGAGCCATCTAAAAAATGTACTACAAAATTACTTAAAACATCAGCTGCTGGAGTTACAGTTGTAGCTGCACCTGATACTAAATGAGTTGATGAATCACAAGCCATATTCTTAATATCATTTCCAGATTGGAAATATACTCTACCACTATCCTCTATACAGGTTTTAGTATATTTTCCATCACTTCCACTTGGATTAAATGCTGCTCTTAAAGTTGCTGATAAATCAGCTGTTGTAAGCTGCATCCCTGATGATGAATTAAAGTAATATTGAGGATATGTAACATTATTTTCCCAGAAACCAAACCAATGTGTTCCTACTCTATATTGTCCACCATCAGCACTACCACCAGGTGATGTAGCTCTTCGTAAAGAAGAACCAAATAATGTTGGAGCGCCTGTAGATGTATTAACTTGAATAGCAGTAATTTGATTAGTAGGACATCTAGCAGTTTGCAATAATATAAATTTTCCATCTTCATTAGGTTCTGCTGGAGCTGGATTGAGATTCGCTGCATTTTCAGTAAATGCTCCACCCATATCACAATCTACTACTAAAGGAGTAGCATTTTCTGTCCATACTCCAGAACCATTAAGATAAGAACCATAACATGATGCTCTGTTTGTATTGGTAGCATGAACACTATATACAACTCGTAGCATTGTTTTTCCAGTACCTTGAGCTAATACTCTAGCAGTACTTGTAGTTTGTGAAACTGATTGATTTATTGCTGTACCAAAGGTATTAACAGTTGGATAAGTTCCTACTGAACCATCTGCAGCTAAAGATACTGCTCTGGTTGCTGTTACTGCACCTGTTACAGTTTTACTTTTAACTAATTGTTCAGGAGTGCTTGAAATTGTTTTATAAGTTTGATCTCCTGCTAAAAATGTTGAACTTGAAGCTGTGCCACTTCCTAGTCTAGCTGTAGCAACTGTTCCAGTTAGTTGAGTTGCTGCTATACTTTTATTTGTTAAAGTATCAGTAGAACTAGCTGTAATAGCACCAATATCTGATAATACTTCTGAAGCAGAACGACCTTCTATTACAGTTCCTGCTACTCTTAAAAAGTCATCATCAGCTACACCTGTAGTAAATTTAGGTACATTTGTATCTGAAATACCAGTAGCTAAGACAGCAGCAGTACCTAATCCTAGAGTTGTTCTTTGGTCTGATGCAGATGCATCATCTAATAATGCTTTACCAGCAGCTGTTAAATCATATACAGCAGCTGTACCTGATCCAGAAAATTGAATACCTTTATCAGCTGCACTTGTTAATCCAGCAATAGCTGTTAAGTTTGCATTTACTGCTTGAGGAGTAAATGTTAAAGCTGTTGTAACATCTCCACTTGTTAATGTTACTGCTCCAGTTCTTGTATTAAAAGAAGCTACAGCACTATCAGTATCAAAAGCTGCTTCAACCCAAGCTGAACCATTATAAAGAAATAGTTTACTACTTGTTGTATTATAATATAAAGAGCCTGTAGTAATAGTACCAGTAGGTGCAGAGCTTTGTGCTCCTCTATATAAGTCAGCAAAACTATTTACACCAGCTACATTAGTAGCTACAGTAGCAATATTAGCAACAACTCCACTTGCTCCTAGTGTTGCCATATTAGTAACATTAGCAGATGTACCTAACAACGCCATATCAGCTACAGCATCTGTTGTACCTAGTCTACCTATTTCAGTAGCTTTTCCTGCTACAGCTCCTATATCAGTTGCATCTGCTGCTACTGCATTAATATTTGTTGCATTACCTGCAACTGCTGTTATATTAGATGCATTACCTGCTACAGCTGTAACATTAGATGATATACCTGCAACTGTATTTATATTAGTAGCGTTGCCTGCAACAGAAGTTACATTAGAAGAGATTCCAGCAACTGTTGTTACATTAGCTGATATACCAGCTACAGTATTAACATTAGCAATATTAGCTGCTACAGTATTTACATTTGTTTGATTAGAAGTTGTTAGTGTTAATTGTAACCAAGTAGTAGAACCTAAGTCATATACAAACATAATATTACTTGTTGTATTAAAGTATAGAGCACCATCAGTTAAAGCATCACCATCATTGTCTACAGTAGGTGCAGAAGATTTAGATCCTAGATATTTATCATCAAAGGTATCAACATAACCTGCTGCTGCAGTAGCTGAACTTGCTGCAGCTGTTGCAGAACTAGCTGCTGCTGTAGCACTTGCTGCAGCTGCGGTTGCACTGGCTGCTGCTTCTGCTACTTTAGTTGTTAGACTAACTCCTGCTACAGTAATAGCTGTACAAGTAATAGTTGCAGCATTAGTAATATTATTACTATTCATATCCAGAGCTTGAGACATGGTATTAGTTTCACCACTAGTATTATTTCTATATAATACTTTATTCTGGAATTCTGCTTCTATTAAGTCATACGCAGTATTGAATGCTGTGTTACTAGCATATCCAGCTGCAATGGTAGGGAGTGTAATTTTAGCCATTTATTTTTTCCTTGATTTCCTTTTAGATTCTTTCTTTAGGTTAGTTTTAGCCGAAACCTTTCTAAGATTAGATTTCTTGTTATTTCTAGGATTATTATCCTTATGGTCTACTTGACGGGGGTCTCCCTTTTTTAGACCTACTTTTTTTCTAGCAGCATTACGCTTAGCTCTTTCTTTAACTCTTTTGGGTTTTTTTCTTTTTTCCCAAGCAAGTTCTTTTTTATAGTCTCTCTTTCCTTTAGTCATATAAGGCATTATTTGGTTTCCCCCCTGAAGAATCTACTGGAGGATATCATAGGATTATTTACTCGTTGTTTTTTTATTTTTTTAAGTTTAAAAGTTTCAAGAATTTTTGGTCCTTCTACCTTTTTAACTACTGGTTTTACTTTACTTGTATTATCTAAAAATCTAGACCATTTATTAGCTTCTTGAGATTTACGTATTCTTTTTTGAAAACTCTTAGCTTTATAAAGACGCCTATCTGTAAGATTTGATTGACGAGTATATCCAGGTCCTTGAACGTTTTTACTAAGTTTAGTATGATCTATATAACTTTTAGGTTGTACACTTATAGGTTTCTTAACTAATTTTTTTGTTTCTCTTTTTATTAGATCAGTTTGTAATTTCTTTTGTACACCTTTTTTTGTATATCTTTTAAATGTATCTACTACTCTTTGTGCAACTTTAGGTTTAGCTCGTGTAGCAGCTCTAATAATTGTTGGAGCATATTCTGCTACATCCCAAGCAATACCTACTGGACCTAGTGCTCTTTTAACTATAAATTTAAGTCCTGTTTTTGCAGCTAATCTTTTATTAGTAAAAGCTAATTTTCCTTTAGTTTTTAAATCAGGTTTAATATGATATTGATTTATCTTTTTTAATCTTTTAAAATCTCTAGCTTTTCTTTCTTTATTACTTTCTATAGTTCCAATGGATGGATTAGCTTTTACTTCTTTTGTTACAAGCTTACCCCCTGATCTTTTCTGATAAGCAGTTAATCTTTCAGTTCCAGTTTTAGATACTTTTTCCCATTGTTTATTAAATCTTCCACGTTCATCTGGTGTAAAATTGTCTTTTAGTTTTTGAGCTTTTCTTTTTACTAGTTCTTTATTTATTTTAGCTTCTTGTTTATTAAATCCTTCAAAGGCTTTTCCCCAACTAGATTGAGTTTTAGACTTACCTGTACCTGGTATATAGGATTTCTTTTTCTCAGCTAGCTTTTCAAATGTTTTAGGAGATGTTCTTTCTACAGTTTTTTTAGTAGCAGAAAAACGTTTTTTATTATCTGTTATTTCTTTTTTAGCATCCATTAACGTTTTGCTATCGTAGTCTTTTACTTTAAGAGAGCCTTGTCCTGTTCTTACCCATTCTGGTTCTCCTACTTTAATTCTTTTACCAGTTGCATCTTTTTTATATTCTTGTACTAGATTAAGGCTAGTTTTAATCTTTTTAAAACTTCCATGTTCTAGCTTTGGTTTTACAACTTTCTTAATACCACCATAAGGCTGATTACCTTTAAACTTATCTATTGCCATTTTCTTTTCTTGACTAGACATAAACTTCTTTTTAGGAGAGAACACAGACTTAACCTTAGTTGGACCAGTCTGCTTAATATATATTTCTCCAGTCGAAGGATCGAAACCAGCTCCCTTTGAAGTCTTACTTAGTTTTTTTACAAAGTCTTTTTCACGTTTAAGACGATAACCTCTATCACCTTTAATAACTTGATCTCTACCTTGGACAAGATTTTGTTCAGATCCTCTTATTACTGCATTAGGATTTGTTAATCTATTTAGTACTTTTTTTCTTTTCTTAGCTGTTACTTTAGCTTTATTAGCAGAAAGTCCTTTTTCGTTTAACGGATTTTTATTTGAGTAGTAGCCTTTCACTCTTTTATAAGATGGGATTCCGCTTTTTGATGGTCTAGGCACTACTTGTCTCCATTAATTATTGTTAAGCCAATACGCTCAAGGTCTGCCTGTTGTTCCTTAGCAGCCCTAGCATCTGTTTTAAGTTCTCTTTCTACATCTTCCCTGGAAGGGCGCCCCGCCTTTTTGACAGCATAACCCTTTTCTACAAGATATTTACTAGCCTGAAGACCCTTAGCATCATTATCTGATGATGAGGCAATGATAGCCTTGATCCCAACTGCCTTGAGTTTAATATCTAACTCATCACGCCAGCCTTGTATCATATCTTTAATTTGTGGTGTTGTATCATTACATAGCTTTAACCAGTGATCCCAGGAACCTAAGGTTGCCATAGCAAACTCATATTCAAACCCTGGAACGTGATCATAAGAAAAATACTTATTCTTTAACGAAGGGAAGGTCTTATCACCTTTTACAAGGTCATAGTCCTTCATACACCAAATTGGTTCCATAGATGGATCTCTTAGCTCCCAGAAAAGGGATTGAGTTCTATACCTACCCATCTTGTCTTTAAACGATTTCTTACTCATACCATAATTATAACATAAGTTTTAAGAAAAGTCAAGCTTTTTATGAATATACTTATTTCCTCGCCATCATACTTGATATAATTAATAATCTACATAACTATTACTGTTACTATTACTACTAACTATTTATTATACTAATATTATATCATACTTTAAATCAAAAGTCAATAGATAAATGATAAATAATTACACTCCCTGCAAAGAATAATTTCTGTGAGATATTTTTTTGTTGTAGTTCAACTATGATCCAGCATCTTGAACCCCCTTGGGTGGGGGTATTAATTTATTTTTGCTAGACAAAGAAAAAGAACCGTTCTCTCTACATATCCTCTTCT